>MDTB01025586.1_pt1 | contig 11850 bp, 14 predicted proteins | sample 811161 | NCBI WGS metagenome assembly MDTB01 (sample SAMN05326650, study PRJNA326480) | marine metagenome | isolation source: seawater | place: Mediterranean Sea | collected 2009
AGTACCAAAAAATTGCAGACAAGGATGTATAATTCAATTATTGCCAAAGAATAAAATAACAAAATTTTGTTTATTTGATGCAAAATATATATATCCTCCAGATATAAATATTGATTTGATTGATTATGATAAATGGTTATTAGATGAAATATCAAATTTACATATTAAATATCCAGATTTAATGAAAGATTATGTATTTGATAGAGTATTATTTTGGAAATTATTAAATTGTCATAATGTTAAAATAAAAAGAGATAGAGAATGGTTTAAATCTAATTATATTAAATATAAAGAATTATGGGATGAAATTACATTATTAAGAAAAGATAATAATAAATTAAATGAATTCTTGGAAAAAAATAAAAAAAAAGTTAAGAAAGATGATATAAAAAAAAAATCAAATTTATTTGTAGACTCTGATTCTGAGTAATATTATTTTATAAATTGAATAATTTTCTTTCAAAACATGAATTATTATCTATTAAATTATAATATTTAGTCGTAAATAAATCACAATATACTAGATATGTTTTTTCAAATACTATTTGTAATCTTTCTGAAAATGTACCAAATAAACCAAATTCAATTGTAGCTTTAATTTCATCTATTTTGACTTCCATATTTTATAATTAAATAATTTAATTTAAATTCTAATTAATTTTCATTCTATCATATGCTTCCATGATATTTTAACTTTGAAAAACCCATGTTCTTCATCTTTCTCATTAATCCAAAATCTAAATGGATTAGTTTCAGTTTTATCTTTAAAAATAAAATGTTTCATATATTTTGTTGCTAAAAATTTGTAACCATCATCTTCTTTTGTTTCTGTAATATTATCATCAACAAAATCATCTAAGCAAAATCTGAAATTGATATGTGTTTTATCTTGATTTGCATTTTTTTTTATTATGTTTGTAATTAGATTATTATATTTATCATCTAATTTTAATATAATATCTCTAATTTGATTATTATCATTTTTCTTTTCTAAAGATTCTTTAGAATTCATGATCTTGATATTTTCTTTTAACCATTCAGATTTAGGATTTGTTACTTTATCCCAAGATAATTTAATTGTAAATCCTTGAATTTTTTTTTCTTTATCTATGAAACAATTTGAATTTAATGGAAGAACGAATAAAGTATCTTTTAATGGAATTGTTTTTAAATCTTCATAATCTTTATCAACTTTAAATATGCTTAAAAAGAAATCTCTTACTGTCTTAATATGATTTGAGTTATTTTCTTCTAGAAAATATTTAGTAAATTCATCGTAGGGTAAATTATGGAAAAGACTAAATTCACCTACTTTACATCTGTTGGTTATTCTTATTTTAATTTGTTCCGAATATTTTTCAACTAAGGAATCGATATGATTATTATACTCATCAGAAGTTAAGGTTTTTTTATTATTAATCTCCTTTAATAATTTAGCCATATCCTAGAAGATTTTTAATTAAATTATAATATTTTCAATTTTTCCATCTTTACTTGAATATTCAATTTTTTTATTAAGTTTACCTTTATAGAAAAGTTCTTTTATAGTAAAAATTAATTCAATATCATCATTTTGATTATAATTAATATTAATATATTCATTAAATTTTAATTCCTTTTGTATATTTGATAGTTTATTCCAATCTTTTTTAAAAGCAATTGAATCAATATTATTTAATCTCTCTTTAATATTACTACTATAATTAGTTTTTTCTTTGATATTATAATTTGTATTATTAAAATAAATAATTAAATCTTCAGCTCTATTTAATATATTTTTATCCAAATTAGGTATATATTTTATATTATTTAAGTAAAATAAAATATTATTTTTATTTAATTCATTAAATATATTTTCAAAATCCATTATATTTATAAAATAATTATTTTTTAAATATATATTATTCAAATTTTTGCATAATAATCTCCACATGGTTGTCTACAAGAAGGACATTTATGAGATATATTTTTTAACCATTCTGTGCCGTAGCTTAATTTTAATATATGATTACATGGAAGTACGATGATATCATCATCATCATCAAAATTTTCATAAGAAAATAAACATAATATATTATTTTCCTTTTGATTTTCATTTAAATCAAAATATTTTTTTTTTTCTAGATTATCAAAACATTCATCTTTAATAACTATAGGTACATCATTTTCATTATTTACATTTGAAATAAAATTATTTAATAGAGGTATTAATGACTCATTAGATTGATTATTTAAATATATTGAAATTAAATTATTTGAATTATTATTAATTAAAGATATTATATTATTAAAATTAAAATTGTTATTTGTAAAAAAAGTATTTTCATTAGTATGAAAATTAATTATCTCATCTGTTATATTTTCTGTTGGATATAATTTATAAAATTCTTTAAGAATATTATTTATTTCTGATATAGAATAATTATCAATATTTAATAATATATTTTTAATTGCAAGTAATATTCTGACATTATTATGTATATCAGATTCTAATTCAATTTTTATTGCTAAAATTCTATCAATTAAATTATAATCAATCATATTAATATATATATATATTTCTTTTTATAATTATATGTATTTTGAATATTTAAACTATTTTATTTTAATATTATTATTTATAAAATATATAAATCCATCAAGTAAATTAATATTATATATATTTATTAGTTTAATATTGATATATTTAATATATTTAAATGACAATAAATATATAAATTTTAAAATATTATCTAAAAAATTAATGTATAAAACTGATTTAAAAAATTTTTATAAAAAAAATTTTTTTTTAACAAAATTTGATAAAATAAATTATATAAAATCAATAAAATATTTAAATTTAATTTTAAAAATTCTTTCATTAATAAAAAATTCCAATTATAAATATTATTATTATGATTTAATTGAAAATTATAAATATCTAACAATTAAATATTTTAGTAATATTCAGTATTCTATTCCATTAACTTCAGAATTTAAAATATATTTAAAAAAAAACCTTGAGGAATTAAATTATTTAATAGACAATAATATTTACAATTTAAAAGATTATTTAATTAAAAGTCCAATTAAAAATATATATTATAAAAACATACATGATATTGATAAAATAATACCCTATAATAAATTTTACAATTTAGATTAATAATTAATTAGTTATTAAATTTTTTTTTTCAATCAATTTTTTTATATTATTTATTTCATTTTCTAATTTTTTAAAATTTAAATCATTATTAGAATATTTATCTTCAATAATATCATTATTAATTATATTATCAGGTATAAAAATATAACTAAAAATAAATAAAATTAATGTAATTATAATAATTAATAATCCTAAATAAAATAATCTATTATTTTTAGTTAAAATGTCTTTAAAATTAAGACTTAATAAATCAAAAATAATACCAAATAATTCATTTTTTAAATTTATAAATATTTCTTTTAAAGTCATTTGATTTATTTTATTATTATCTAGTTTTTTATCAATTTCATTATTAATTTCATTATCAATTTCATTAATATCTTCTTGTATTTCATCAAATTTTTGATTAAATTTATTTATACTAAATGTATTTCTATCATAAAAATCGTCCATTATATTTTATATATATAATTAATAAATATAAAATATTGAATTTTAAAATATTTAAGAACAAATCTTATATTAAAAGAATGTTATGTCCAGTATGTCCAAGTTGTCAAATGTTATTTGCTGATAAACAATTAATTTTTGAAAATAGAAGAGAAAAAATTAATAAAATAAGTAATAATGATGAAAAAAATAAACAAATGAAAAATTTATTACATGAATTAGGTATTATAAGATATTGTTGTAAAACTAGATTTATATCATATGTTAATCATGTAGATATATTAATTTAAAAATAATTTATATATATAATGTTAAATATAAAAATATATCATTGGAATTTATTTTTAAAAAAAGAAAATATATTTGATAGTGATTGTGGTTATCATGCTCTTATAAATGGCAATATGATGTTAAATGAGATTAATAAATGTAAAAATAGTTTGAATAATAGTAATTATATATTTAATCTAAAACAAAAAATAAATAATATAAATATGTATAAAAATATAGATGATGAAATTAATAATTTAAAAATATTATTATGTTCTTCAAAATTATCAAATAATAATTTGCAATATATTATAAATAATTCAAATTTAGATAAAAATATTATAATTTATGAAAATAATAAAAATATAAAAGATAAAATAAATAGTAAATATTATAAAATATGTATTATTTTTTATAAAGAATTATTATATTTTATTAAACATTGGGTTCCAATAGTAATCCATAGAGAAAATAATAATGTATATATTCATATATTAGATTCATTTAATTTAGTTTGGTCTGGAGATAAAGTATTACAAAATATAATTGATTCATTATTTCCAAATAAAAATATTCAATATAAAAAAAAAATTATAATAGGTAGAATATTTTTTTTTGGTAATTTAATTTTTCAATTAATAATTATATTAATAGCATTATATGTATTTATGAATGGAATGAAAAAATATATTAATTTATAACATTACAAAATTGTTTACATAATTTACATTGTAGTTTTATATTATCTTTTAAATATTCATATTCATAAAAATTATGATAAGTATCATATTCTTGTATAAAATACTTTTCATTATATAAAATATTATTGTTATTATTTTTTAATTTATTTATTTTATTAAAATAAATATTATTTTTATTTTCAATAAATAATTTAAAATCATCATTTTTTGTATTAAAAAAATCTTCTAATAATTTATCGTTTATATATTCTCTAATTTCTTGTCTTTGAATATAATTTAAATTAGATATTGAAATATAAAATTCTTTTAAGATATCTGATAGATTACCATTTTTAAAATCTATTTCATTATATATTTTTTTTTTTATCTAATATATAATTATATTTATTATATATTTTTTTATTTTGATTTATTACATCATCAGTTTTTCCATAAAAATTTGTATATTTTATATCATCTTCATCATCATTATAATAATCATTTATTTCATTTAACTTTAAAATTAAATTATCAATATTTTTTATATAATTATTCAATGTTAAAATATTTTTAAAATTTAAATTAGAATAATGATATTTAATATTATTATTGTATATAATTATATCATTACCTAAAATAGAGTAATTAGGTACAATATATTTGTATCCAGGAAATTTTACAAAGTATCTATATATTTTAATAAGCTTTCTTCTTATAAATTCAGGTTCTTTATTAAATGAATTATCACTTTTCAAATCTTCTAAATAAAAACTAGGGAAAAAATTATATTCAAAATAATTTAATGAATTACTTTTAAAAAAATTTACAAAATTAGTAGTAGATATAGAAATATTATAATCTAATAATTCATAATTATTATCAACTGATATAATTCTATTACTATAGATACATTTTTTTAAATATAATTTATCGATATCATTATTAAATGTAGTTTCTCCTTTCCTATCTTTTACTTGAATCCATTTATAATTATAATCATCACATTGAAAATAACTATTTGATTTTATTAAATCTTTTAATAGTCCAATATATATTTTATCATCATATTTTATATTATTATTTGAATCTACTTTAATTTTTTGAATAGAACCATCAGTTTTAATAAATGAATAATATGCTTCTCCTTTAACATATTCTGGTCTTAATTTTCTATTTTTTAATATATCTAATTGTATAATTGCTTTTCTTGTTTCTGAACTAAAACCCTTATATAAAGTACCATCTCTATCAATCCAACAATCTTTTAATTCATCATTTTTTGCCATGTCTAATATCATATTTATAAATATACTATCATTTATCAAACAACACATATATAAATTATTACTTGGTTTTATTCTAATTAATGTTCCTGTATCATATGGTCCATAATAGTAACTTAAAGACGAATCATAAATACTATTTTTAAATAATAAATATGCATGTAAACCATTATAAATTTGAATATATTTTGAAGAGATATTTTGATTATTATCTAATTTAATAAATTTACCGTTGATAGAATCTGATACTTTAATTGACCAAAATCTTGAATTAATATTTATAGCGAAATTAAAAAAACCATATGTTTCAATATATTCAAATTCAATATTATTAATTTTAGCAGTATTTTTTTCTTTATTTATTACAATATATTTATTATTCAATTGATTAATATTTTGAAACAATACATTTATTTTTTTATATTTGTATAATTCATTTATAATATCTGTAATTTTACTTGATCTAATTCTATTTTGTACTCTTTTTTTATAAAGTTCATTAATATCAATATCAATTATTTCTGGTTTAAATAATTTAAATGAATAAAAATTTTTAAAAGGAATACAATTAAATTTTGTTTCACAAGAATTACATATTTTATTTAATTTTTTGGAATAATTTTTTAAATTTTGATTTAAATTTATTATAAAATTCATTGGTTTTGTTAATATTTTTAATAAATTAGAATTATCATATTTATAATATAAATTTTCTTCTAAATATCCTGTATTATTTTTTGCAAATTTGCAAATAATATTTTTTGTATATTTATTAAAATCTCGTCTATATAATGGTGTATCTAAATTATGATAACAAGTATTAAAAGGACAAAACAAATATATCCAAACTGAAAATATTAATATTATAAGGATAATTTTATTAATATAAAATTCATTAATATAATCATAAAAATAATATGGTTTTTTTACATGATATAATACTGTCCAAATAATAATTATTAATGTTATAGTTACAAAACTAATCCAAAATATTTTTGATTTAGAATTGTATTTAATATTATCTTTAATATCTTTTACTCTTAAATTATATACTGGTTCATTTAACGAACTAGGAATCATTTTTGTATTAAAATCAACTAATTCATTATTACTATAATAATTGCATAATTGTTTAGAAGGAAATTTCATATCACTTTTAGTACCTTCTAAATTTGTGTATTGTTTTCTTGTTCCATCTTTATTATTAAATACACCACATTCATATTTTGAAGTTTTAGGATTGATCCAATCTTCTTTTCTAATATATATATGTTTTTCAGCACCTTTGAATCCTTTTTTTTTACATAATTCCATTCTTTCTTGTTTTGTTCTTGCAATTCTATATGATAAACCCATTACCAATTCAGGATATTCTATTCCTGAATTTTCTAATACACAAACATAATCATCTTTATTATCAATTATAGAAAGATCATTTATATTAGAATTATTATTAGCATCTGTAGTATTTAATTCATCTTGTTTTATACTATGAGGAATATAATTATCTGGGTTGGCATCCATTATATATATAAATATAAAATTGAATTCATTATTTTATAAATAAATGGATAATTTATTTGTAAAATGTTTTTTATTAGATAAAAAGAATTATAATTTTGAAAAATTATTTGATTTAAATGTATTAAATTTAAATATTATTAATTTAAAAACTAAAAAATTAATAATAATTTATGATAAAAAAAATAAAAATTTATATGATATTCTTCCAATCAAAACTAAACTAAATCCTGTATGTTATTTAAATTTATTAACAAAAGTAAATAAACAAGATTGTGTAAGAGCATATTTTAAATCAGTAATTTATTATAATTTAATTAATGAAGATAATTATAAGTATACCCCTATTTGTCCAAAAATTAATCAACCATTTTCAACTAATTTTTTATTAAAAATGCTTGAGTTTTTACAAATTTAATATAAATATATAATTTTTTATTAATCCGATATTTTTATAGGTTTATTATACACAAATACCTTATCTATTTCTTTTATATAAATTATTAATTTATCCCCTAACCGTGTTATCAGCAGATTCGCTAGTTATTTTTGAAACTGTCTAATAACAAATACAAATCCTTATCAAAATTATTAATTTATAATAAAGAATTAGATACTTTTATAGGTTTACCATATATAACTACATAATCTATTTCTTTTATATAAATTAATAATTTTGATAAATATTTCCATAAATCAGTTGAAAGTAATTTAGGCTCAACATTATTAAAATAATTAAGATCAAATATGTTTAATTTTTTTATAGTACAATTTTTAAATGATGATTGATCTATTTCTGTTAGACTATTTATTACTAATTCTTGTATAACACAATTTTGAAAAACAAGGGGTGAAACCGTAATTTTTTTATTTTTGCTAACAAACGATAATTTAACTAAAGAATTGCAAGACATAAAACATTCCGTTTTTAATTCAATAACTTTAGGTATTTTTACATTCTTTAATGCGCTACATCCTTTAAAACAACGTTCCCCAATACTGGTAACACCAGGCAAATCAATTTTTGTTAAATTAGTCATATTCTTAAAAACTTCCATTCCAATTTTTGTAATTTCTGGAGATATAGATATAATGCTTAAGTTTGACAAATCATAACTATCATTTATTTTAAATACTGTTTTATCTTGATCAGTTAATTCTAAATATTTAGTAATATCAACATCTGTTGTTATTAATTCTGCTTGTGCTTTTGCTTGTGCTATTTCTGTTTTAGTAATATCACCATCTGTTGTTATTAATTCTGCTTGTGCTTGTGCTTGTGCTTGTGCTTGTGCTTGTGCTTGTGCTTGTGCTTGTGCTTGTGCTATTTCTGTTTTACTACCAGCAATTTGTTTTAATTTTTCTAATTCTTTTTTTAAAAATTCATATTTTTCTTTATATTTTATATATTTATTTTTATACATAATAATATTATTGAATAAAATAAATTTTGTCTAAATTATTTTATCTAATTTAATATACTTCTAATACAGTACCATATCCTTTTGTATTTCCATCTCTAAAAAAGAATATATTATCTGGTTCTATATATTCTGATCTAAATGAAAATGTAAATTCAACTAATGCTTTATCACCTGTTCTTAAATTTAACTTCTCATTTTTATTATCTAATATATTTATTTTTGCAGCTTGTCTAACTAATCCACAATGTATTATTGGTTGATAATTATTTGAAATAGTAGTAGAATGATTTAATATTGTAATATTTGCTTTAAATTTTCTACATATAAATTTTTTTAAATCTTCATTATCTATAATTATTGATCCTTTTCTAATTTGATTTCTTGTTAAACTTTCTTTACCAGTAAATCTAATTGCAATACATCCAATATCATTATCTTTTATTTCATTTACACTTTCTTCAACATTATTATGTAATGATCTTACTTTAAATGGAATAAATTTATCATCAAATGGACCAATTAATAATTTTTGATTAATTTTTATAGGATTACCTCTAACTGTACCAGATACAACAAGTCCAATACCTTTTACATTAAATTTTGAATCAATATACATAATAGATCCATTTATAGTATTTTTCCAATGTTTTCTATTATTTAATTTATAAATAAAATTTTTTAAATTATCAATATTATTTCCTGTTTTATTTGATATAGATATAATAGGTATAAATGTTTCTAAAGGATTAATTAATTTAGAAAATTGTTCTAATTCATTTTTACATTTATCAGTGTCTTCTGGAAATAAATATGGTTTTTTATTAAAAATAGGTAAATTACAAATTTTTTTTAATAATTTAATATTATTATTTTTTACATCAGTTGGAGCAATATCAATTTTTGTTATTAAAATTATTATTGGTATTTTTAAAAATAATAGTAATCCAATATGTTCTTTTGTCATTTTTGTTATACCCATATTAGCACCTACTAATACTAATCCATAATCTATAAATAATCCAGTTATTCCACTCATTGTAGTTTTCAAATATTTTTCATGACCAGCTAAATCGATAAAAGAAAATATTTTTCTTTTATCGTCAATAATTTGTTTATGATTATTAAATGATATACATGATGTTCTACCTGTTTCTTTTTCATGTTTATTTCTTAAAATCATATTTCTACAATATCCTCTACCATCATCTAAACAATTATTTAATATAACACCTGCAAATGTAGATTTACCAGAATCTACATTACCAGCAATTGCAATTCTAATATTTTCATCAATCATATATTTAGCTTAAACTAATTAAATTTTTATTTTTAAGTATTATTTTTTAATTAAAGAATATCTTATATTTTTTCCACAATAAGCATATTCCGTATCTCCTTCAGTCATCAAATATTCTGCAACAACAAATAATATATTCATTTTTAATTTTTTATCCATATATTATTTTATTATAATTTTTTTTTAAATAGAAGGTATATATTGCCAATTTAAATATAAACATATTTTTTTCCATATTCTATCTTGTTCTTTTAATTTTTCATTGCTTTTAAGTAAAGGAAAACAAATTAAAAAATCATTCAAATCTAATAATTGACAAAATTTATGTAAAGTATATGAATAGCTTAAAAAATTCTTTCTATCCTTAGGACAAAATAATTGAAATGGAATTTGACATTCTTTAAACATTTGTCTAAATTTTTCTTCAACTTCTCGTGTCATCTTTGGAGGATCAATTCCAGATACTTTATTTATAATATGTTGAATATGTTCATAATATTTATTATAATTTAATTTTTTTAATATATTTCTCATAGTTTTTGGTGAAATGTTTTTATCTAATAATCTTTGTTTTTTTAATTCAGATATTATATTATCATAAACTTCATTTGAAATATCTGTTGATTCTTTAGCTTGAAATTGTGCTAACCCTTTTATCCTTTTAAAATCTTTAGTTCTGTCTATGGAAACATCCTAAAGATACCAGTTTCCTGGCGGCTGGACTATATCTTAAGCCTTCATTGGATTGATCAGATCCTCAGACCCACAACCATTTAGTCTCTGAACCTTATCCTTATTCCATGATCATTGAAACTTAGGATCTTGGCTGCGGATTATCCCTATTTTTTACCTTTTTACCATTGGATACGACAATTAATCGTGTTCTTTTATTTAGTTTCCTAAATAAAATGGTAGTAAAAACCTAACAGGACCTTCCCGCAATTTGATTGTGTTGCCAAATATAGATTACTTACCATATTATTCATCTATATTGACTAGCAGATTTCGAATACAATTAAGTATTATGGTATCTTCACTATTTTCCCTAAGGACCATACCACTAGCCTTAGGTAGTCTGCTGTTATGAGCAGTTAATTAATTATATAATATATAATATAATTTTCAACTCATTAAAATGATTTATTCTTTTATAGGAATAAGATGTAGCATCTGATACAGGTTCTTTATAATTTGGTTTATCACTATCAACAATAATTTCTTCACAATAGCCACAATTTATACATATCAAATATCCATCTGAAATATGTAAAGTTAATTCTGAATTACAATTAATATCTTTACAATATTTAGGTTTAAATTTATTATTTTTTCCAATTATTATTTGTTTATTATCAATTGATTTATTAAAATTTTCAAGTAATTCTACTTTATTATCAATAATAAAATTATCGTATGAATTAAAAAAATCATTAATATTACATTCTTTTGATTTTATTTTTTTATTTTCATAATAAGGTGTTAAATAATCAATACTATTATTATAATATAATATTTCATTATTTTTTGAAGATTTTTTATCATTTTCTAATTTTTTTATTTTATCTAATAATTTTGTTTTTTCATTAATTATTTTTTTGTCAATTTCATTTATATTTAAATTCTGTAAATTTTCTAATTGTTTTTTCATTTGATTAATTTCAATATCAATATTTTCTAATTCATTTTGTTCATTATTGAAATTTTTAATAAAATCTTTATGTCTTTTATCAATACTAGATTTTATTTTATTCATTAATTTATAATATTGAATAATTTTTAT
>MDTB01038184.1_pt1 | contig 11850 bp, 20 predicted proteins | sample 811161 | NCBI WGS metagenome assembly MDTB01 (sample SAMN05326650, study PRJNA326480) | marine metagenome | isolation source: seawater | place: Mediterranean Sea | collected 2009
ATTCCACATGGCTGGTGTTGCAGGTATGTTTGGAGGATCTTTATTCTCAGCAATGCATGGTTCACTTGTTACTTCATCTCTAATTAAAGAGACTACTGAAACTGAATCTCAAAACTATGGTTACAAATTTGGACAAGAAGAAGAAACTTATAATATCGTTGCAGCTCATGGCTACTTCGGTAGATTAATTTTCCAATATGCGTCCTTTAATAACTCTCGTAGTTTACATTTCTTTCTTGCTGTTTTTCCTGTTGTTTGCATATGGCTTACCTCAATGGGTATATGCACTATGGCTTTCAACTTGAATGGCTTTAACTTTAATCAATCTATCGTTGATGCTAACGGTAAGATTGTTCCAACATGGGCAGATGTTCTTAACCGAGCAAACTTAGGTTTCGAGGTTATGCATGAACGTAATGCTCACAACTTCCCACTTGATCTTGCATGTGCTGAGTCTACATCTGTAGCTCTTACAGCTCCATCTATTGGTTAAGTACAATTACTTTAATTTAATTTAAAATATGCCCCTCTCCTAACGAGGGGCTTTTCTTTTTGTTTACCTTCTATACAATAATTAAAACCGTTTAAAACTATGACACCTGAAGAAGTACAATCTTTGATTGACCAATCGATTGCCGTTGCAATTAACCAACACAATAGGAATGCCACCATGGTGAGTATGTCTTTAGGCTTTGTTTTTATGGGAGCATTTGTAGATGGACTTTTTAGAGTATTAGGAATTGTTCCTCCATTTATGGGATTAGATGTAAATATTATTCCTGAGATTGCAAAATATTGGAATGCTTAATTGTTACAATTCAGTGGATATTTTATATGACTATATTATTAGCCCTGCTTATACAAGGTATTAGTAGTATCAATGAAAAATAAGGTGTTTTTATATGCTGAAACTAGGTAGAAATATGGTTTAGACGTGTTAATTTATTAAAGTAACTTAATATTACTTAACAATGACTCCTGAAGCAGAAAGATTTAACGGATGGGCAGCAATGCTAGGTTTTGTCGCAGCTCTTGGTGCATATGCAACAACTGGACAAATCATTCCAGGTATATTTTAATTTTTAACATTTAATCATGACTCAAATCACAGAAAGTGGTGGTAGGCAGAATATTTTTCCTACAGAACCAGCAGTACTTGTAGATACTAACTACACTAGTTATCCAGAAGATGCAGAGAGAACTAATGGAAGATGGGCAATGATTGGGTTCATAGCTCTACTAGGTTCTTACATAACAACAGGTCAAATTATCCCCGGTATATTCTAATGAAAAATAAAACTCTTGAGACTCAGAAAATCTGGGCAGAGAAATGGAATGGCAGACTAGCAATGCTTGGTCTAATTGCAGCAGCAACAAGTGACATTCTTACAGGACATATGTTCTTTGGTATGTTCTAATGAACGATTCCATGTCACAGTCATATCATGAGGTCATGGAAGTATATAAACAACCAATTTCAATTAGATACATTCCCAGAATAGTTGGATGGGGATCTATTTTAACTTTTGCGGTTGGTTTATATCAAGCTGCATGATAACTCAAAACAAAAAAATAGCCCAGTAAAATTAATTACTGGGTTTTTTATTGAGCTTTAAACTTTCAAGCTGCCAGTGAGTCAAAGACTTTAACAGGAAGAAGATTTTTCTTTCTTAATTCAGCTCTTACATTCTCGATGTTGTATTTATAACCATCACGAGAGCGACAGTTTTCAAAAGCTAGATAATGTGGACCTAACGTTAATGTTCCATCATCTCTATATCTAAATAGAGTTTTCTTATCTATTCCAAGAATTTGAGTTATTTTGCGTGGTGTTACCCACTCTGAATTGATGCTCATTTAACACTGTATGTAGTACCTACGTAAAATACCTACGCTGTATCTAGAGTCAATTTTAGTTAAGGTTTTCTTAAGGGTTCAGTTCAGAATAGGTCAGTTTAGACTAAGATAACGACAAAGAATAGTATGTTTAGAGATGAACAGGAACCATTAGCCCTGCTTCTAGAACTCTCTCCACGACTAGCTAAACGACGATATAGACAAGCAATCTACGAAGCCTGGAACCATAAATGTGGTTATTGTGAGGGAATGGCTACATCTCTTGATCACATAGTTCCAAAATTTAAATCCGGATCAAACAATAGATATAATTTAGTCCCTGCATGTAGAAAATGTAATGCAGATAAAGGTAGCCAAAATATGGAAGAATGGTTTAAAAGTAAAGATTATTTCTCTCAATTAAAACTAGAAGCCATAAAGACATGGATGAGTGATGATGTAAAAGATATAATGATATATACGTAGTTAAATAATTAGAATGTCTACAAGGGCACAATTAGAAGCAGATATAAAAAAATATAAAGAGTCTTTAGAAGCATCTAAAGGACTTCCAGATACTGTTACTGACAACAATATAAAATATAATTCCTCTACAGGGCAGCTGGAATATAATATGCCAAATAATTTGAATGAAAATCAATTTGACGAAAATTTACCAGAGAATCAAGCAAGCGACAAAGTATTTATAAAATATGAAATATCTAAATATACACAAAGAGGAAGGTTTGAAAAAAAAGGTAATGATAAAGTTCTTGGTTTTGTGAGATCAACAAAAGATGAAACAAGAATGGATACTCGTTCAGTAGATGCAAAATGGAGAGATGATGGAGATGAAGAATCAGGACAAAAGGTTATTCATACTTTTTATGTGGATGTTTCAGATATAGTTTTAGAAAGACCGGGAAGAGGATTAAAGTCTTGGGCAAATGATGGTAAACGTTTTAGTAATTATGATTCAGTCTATAGAGCAAATAAAATACAAGATAAAATAAGAAATGCCGTTACTGATAAGTTAAAAAGTACATGGAAAGATGATGGAGATACAGAAACTGGTTTAAATCCAAGGATTTGGGACACTTCAGAATTAAAAGGGGGAGGGAGGGACAGCGATAATTACTTTTTTGATGAAAGATATGCGAATAGGGGATATGCGAAAGATCTTAAAAAATTTAATAATGAGGGAAGAGATCACAATGAAAAAATTGATTTAGCTAATGAATTTAATCCTCAAAAGAATGATTATGCAAGACAAATAAATGACGTTAATAGAGAATATAACAGAGTAAATAATGTTAAAAAACAAACGTATGATGATGCAATACAAATAACCAATCAAACCAAAGGAGCTGATTATACCGATCAAAGAGATAAGATTAGGCTTATTAAAAAACTAGAAGAAGCTGGGATTAGTTCAGAAGACTCTCAAAAGATATTAGGAGATGTAGAATCTGCATTTAAAGATTTCTATAGAGGTGAAAAATTACAGAAGTTTGATTTTGGATATGGTCAGGAACAAGGTTATGCCAATACTAAAGGTAAGCCTATATATGGTGATTTCAATGCTAACTACTATAGACAACAAACCTTACCCAACCAAAGTCTTACAGAACAAGAGAAATGGAATGAGGCTGTAGCTAATGATGATATTGATGTTATTGAAAGATTTGGAGAAGGTAGTGGAGCTGAGACTGGTTATTATTTATGGAGATATGGACAACAACGTGGAGCTGGAGAACTAAGAGGTAATGAAGCTGATCCATTAGAAGCAGCTGAAGAGTTTGTTGAAAAGGCTCCTACTGATGCAGAGATGCAGCAGATTAGAGATAGGATGTTAAATATTGAAGAGGATGATCCAGAAACTTTAATAAATGATGTTGCTTATATAAAAGAGGCATATGAAGAAGCTAAACAAGCAAAAGCTGATGGAACAGCTAATAGATTTGTTGATTCTGCAGGTAATTATTTAAATGTTGATAACCCAGATGAATTCTTATTAGTATTTCAACAGTCTGATAATGAAGAGGATCAAAGAGCTTATAACGAATTAAAAAGAAGTGGTCTTTATATAACTGAATTAGAAGATGCTATTACAGGTGTAGTAGGAGAAGAAGCAATTGTACAGACAAAGAAATTTGGAGCACTAACTCAAAATGTTTTGACAGATACTTTTGATGAATTAAGAAAAGCAAAAGCTAAAGAACAAGAGTTAGCACTGATGGGACAGTTTAGTACGTTTGGAGAAATAATGGATGTAAATAAAAGTCTTTCCGATTCTTTACTAGGTGATTCAGGTATAGGTGGATATTTACCTTTTATGGGAAAGGATAGTGGATTTGATCAGAAGACATTAGAAAAACAATTGAGTGGTGTTACAGGTATAAATAATAATGTTGTTTATAACTGGCAAGAGTGGTTTGATGATTCAATTAAAAAGAATTACAGTGAATTTGAAGATGATTATTTAGAACTAGGATATACGAAAGAAGAAGCAGAAAATGCTGCAGAACAACAAATAAATATTCAAAAGTCTTTTGCACAAAGTTATGTAAATGATTACTTAAAACCAAGATTTGATGAATCAAGATCAATGAATGAGTTTGTCGAATATTTAGATGTAAGACAAGAAGAGCAGAACCCTTTCCAAACACAAAGTTTATTAGATGCTGTTAATACAGTTGGAGAGTTACAAGCTAAGACTTACCTAGATCAAATCAGAGATAGTGCAGTTGATAAGAAATTTAATAGTGATTTTTATTTTGATCCAGTTGGAGCTGGTATGAGTGTAGGTTTACAGAATCAATATGATAATCAAAAAACTATAGTAGAAGCAGACTGGGAGAAAGCACGTAATAAACCTAATGAGATAGCAGATCCTTTAAACCCAGGACAAGGAACATGGGCAGAGTTAGCTTATAGATATGGAGCTGATGTTAATGATAAACAACAGTTTGCTCAATTACATTATCAAGTAAAAGGTAAAAATCCTAACTACAAATTTGATCCAGCAGAAGATGTTATTAATGCAGGTAAAGTAAAAGATCATATTTATACAAACATCCTTCCAAAATTAGTGGATGAAGCTGGCAGACAACCCACTGTATTTGGTCAGTTTATAAGACCTGAAGAATTTGCTGACGATATGATCGAAGGTCTAGATCCAGATCAACCTGAGGAATGGAACTATGCTTTAGAGCAGGTTGGATTATCAGACTTTCAAGGTACAGCAGCTGATCTAAAGAATTATATAGCTGAGACTTTTAGGACAGGCAGTGCTGCTGATATAAGATCACAGCTAAAGTATTTAAATGAGAAACGTGAGAAACCTACACAAGAACTACTAGGAGTTGAATATATACAAAGAGAAGAAGACTATACAACAGATAACAAACTAGAAGGAGATACTCAATTGTTTAAAGTATTTCAAGATGCTGGATATGACGGTAGTGAAGATGATTTCTATGAAAATGTATTTCCAGATTTAGATCCAGGTTCTCAAACCATCTTAAGTCAGGTAGGAGAAACAGGAAAAATAAACATAGAAGGACTAGGTGGAACTGATTATAGGAATGATCCTTTTGCAGCTTTCGGTGTGGTTAGTCAGTTATCAGGTGATGAAGGAGGTTTATTTGGAACCCAAGAACGAGAGGAGAAAGAAGAAGATGATGAAGAAAGTAGCTATTTTACGTTTGACGTGGATTATGATGATGATGATGAGGAAGATTATAAATCTAAAAAGGGAAGTGAGATTCTTAGTCAATTCACAAAAGGTTTTTCTAGTTTTATTTAATTAAGTAATGGCAAGTAAACATAAAAAAGCAGCAACAGTCGCAAAACTTGCGAAAGATAAGATGGCGTGTAATAAACCTAAAAGAACACCTAAACATCCTACTAAGTCACATGTAGTGAAAGCATGTAAAGATGGTAAAGAAAAGATTGTAAGATTTGGTCAACAAGGTGTAAAAGGAGCAGGTAAAAATCCTAAAACAGCAAAAGATAAAGCCCGTAAAAAGTCTTACTATGCCAGACATAATGCACAAGACTCCAATCCAGATAAGTTTTCAGCTAGATATTGGTCTCATAAGGTGAAATGGTAATAAAGTTAGGTATGATTAATAGTAGATAGTTATTACTTTGCATGGCAGATTTCACTAAAGCCATTAACATTATTTGTAAATACGAAGGGTATAAAGAAAAAGCCTGTGCAGACCCAGTGACTGGAAGGAATCCATACACTTTTGGTTATGGAACTCAATTCTATCCAGATGGGTCTCCCGTAAAGTCAGGACATTGTGTAACAAAACAGAAAGCTTTAGAGTATTTACTATGTGAGATACATTTAATTGAAGAAGAACTAGATAAATTAAAACTCTATATAGATCAGGCTATGAAAAATGCTTTAGTATCTTTCATTCATTCGATAGGCTGGGACTCATTTTTATATAGCACTGTTATAGATCATTTAGAAGGTCAACGTTTTCATTCTGCAGCAGAAGAAATGAATAGATGGATATATGATGAGAACCATAGAGCATTAGGACATTTACTAGAAAGAAGAAAAGAAGAAACAAATCTATTTGTGGAAGAGATAGACATAACTGAAGTTCCTTTTCCCGGTGTCTTATTACTAGCAACAAACAGTTATCAAGGACATCCTTGTCAAATAGAAGCTTTAATAAAATTAGAGAAGAAAGTAAACCCTTATATACTTGCAGAATTTATGAATGATTATTCAAATCATGCGAAAGAATTATCTTCTGAAGTCCAATTAGACACATATTATGAAAGAACCTATGGTGATTTTGATAGATAGGCGTAGAATAAGAGTAGAAAATAGTAACAACTAATGGAAAATTCAGTTGAGCCTAAAGCATTTCAGTTACCATTAGAACATCAGTTTTCTATGAAGAGAGCTGAGATGAAAGCGAAAGAGATGACATGGGATCAACTTTATGTTGCATTGTTATCTTTATTTCATCAACGTTTAATGGAGATCTACGCTCTAAAGTCTATGATGGCAGAGGAAAATGTGGATATTGATTTTGATATTCCCACAGATGTAGAGTTACTTGATTTAGCTACTAAAGCTCAAGAAGCTTTAGATAAAGAATTTGATGAAGATGATGGGGATGAACCTCTAGCTCTCTAAATCAATTAATCTATTTAAGTACCATCTAGCTTTCATTAGAGATTCTTTGCCTCCTTTTTTACGTTCACGCCACATATATTTAGCAACATTACCTTTTAAGTAACCACGAAATTCTTCTGTTGTAAGTTGTGCTTCTATTGCATCTATACACTCTACAGAACTAGCTGCATAGTGCATTGGCTTATCTACAGGATCAAAGAAATGTAAATGAGGATTAGTTTCCGTAGTTTTAAATGAAGCTGCCGGCATAGGACAGAATCCATCAGTACATTCTTCCATTTTATTATCTACTTCTTCGTTTTTGAATTCGGAGAGTCTAATACCATCAAGAGGGTTTTTGGCTTCACTGAAGCCCCTTGCTTCATCCCTTCCTCCATTGAGGGAATATAACCCGTTAATCCTGGTCTCTGTCCCAGATTCTTCCTGTTCATTCCTTCTTCGCATGCTGCTAATCCTCGGTTATACATATCATACAGAGGAACGTCATTTTTTTCATTATCTAGTGGAGCACCAAAATCTTCTACAGATAAAACTCTACATTTCATTTCATCTTTTACAAAGTCTCCTAAAAAGTTAGTAGCACCGAGCATTGTTTTATAATGGATGATTTCTTTCTCCTACAATGTTATCATGGCAAGATTCTACGATACTACATACGACCCCAGACAGGACTCAGGAACCTCTGGAGCTAATATATCTGATATTAACCCTGAACAGGCTTATGACGTTGATCTACGTCGTGTAGAGATGGATAAGAGAGGAGATGTGGAGAGTACTAATGAACAACAGAATCGTGTAAAGAGATTTTTTAAAGCTGCTCGTGCCTCTGGTAAATATAGACAACAAAAAGGATTCTCAGAACCAAGTGTAGGAGGACGTACTCCAGTAGGTAAAGCTGATATGAGTGGAGTTGAACTACCAAGTCTTAGAGGACGTAACTTCGGAGGACCAGGAGCTGGATCTACTGAATATGCAACTAAACCAAAACCTCAGTTTGGTAAAGAATTTTATCTATAATTAAACACCAATAACTTCTTTTTTTATTCTTCTTCTATTTTTTCTTTGAGGATAGTCAATATCACAGGGATTTCCTCTATGAAATTGTAACTGTGTAATTCCTTCATTTGCATAAATTCTATTAAATAAGGAGGTACAATTTGTTATTTGTAATGTTAAATAACCCTCCCATCCACTTTCAGCTGGAGTGATATTACAGAATATTCCTGATCTTGCATAACTAGATTTACCGACAGCAACAACAGTTATATCTTTAGGTAATTTTATTTTTTCTTCTGCTCTACATAAACAATATCCAAAGGGTGGTAATAAGAAGTATTTACCTCTTTCATCTTCATTTAGTGTGGTAGATTTCAATATCTTGGAATCAAAATCTTTAGGGTCACACATGCCTGTTTGTGTACCTCCAAACAGTAAACATTTCTCTTCAGATAGTCTTATATCATACCCATAAGAACTTAAACCATAACTAAGAGTTTTCTTACCATCTATTTCTTTAACTTCCTTTGATATAAAGGGTTCTATCATGTTTTCTTTTTCAACAAGATGCTTAATTTCCCAGTCAGATAAGATACTCATAATCCCCTTTTGTGTTCTTCGAGTATATCTAATCTAACAAAGGAGTCTACCTTTTTCACCATAAATATCTATGAACTTTTCTATCATTTTTGTAGAGTTTTGTATCGGTGGTAAATATACCAGTAAAGACGTACAAGTTTTATGTGTACCTATCCCTTTACTTGTATTTTTTATTAAAGAAGGTGCAGTTTTTAATATACAAATAGGAAAGTCAAATATCTTCTGTTCATATCTAATTATGTCTGGACAATTTGTAAAATAGAGTCCTTGTTTTATTTCTTTAGCTAACCAAGATTTATATAATTTACGAAACCAAACTGCATGTGATGAAGTTAATGTAGGAGATGAAGCACGAGTCATCTTCCATTTCTCATTCTTTTTATCCCAGAAATATGCACCACTTGGAGGAAATAAATATACACTTCCATACCATTGTTGACAATTTAATCCATCATCACTGGGAGTAAAGAAATTATTAGCCTCTACATAATCATTAGCTACACGAGAACTAGCAACATCTAGATCTATACCTTCTAATAGAGCATGTGCAGAAGATACCAAATCATAATTAGTAATTAATTCTAAATCTTCATTATGTTTTTTTACATCATGTATAGCCATTAATTAAGAGAACAAGGAGCAGTATCTATTGTCTCAGGATTTGTGTAGTCAATTTCTATATATCTAATACCTTCGTTATCTAATATCATATAACCAGCTACTCTTTTAGGATCAATTTGTTCTGCCTTATCTAATATTCTTTTTAAAGTTTCACCTAGATCGTCATTATTAAGAGATTCACATAGACGAATATCTTCTCTAAGGTCTTCTAACGTACACCAAGCATCTCTTTCCTGTGTAGGAATCAGACGCATAACACCTGGCCCTTTAAGCTGCCAGAATTTTAAATACTGTTCTCCTTGGTCAGCAAGAATAAATTTAATTGTTGTATCTAAGAAAGCTGCTTTTTGTGGATCTAAGTCCTTACCAATTACGGAGGCAATTAATTGTTCTCTTCTGTTCATTTTTTTAACAATCCCTGTCTAGATAATGATTCAAGTAATTTAGGCATTGGCTGATAAAGTACAACCATTTTTCCTAAAATACCACGCTTCTTTACTAATTTGCCATCATTATCTCTTACTTTATTAAATTCTCCTGACCTAATTAAATATTCAGCTACACAACGTAATCGTCTTTTTAAAGGTAATTCAGCTTTTGGAAATTTACCACATATAGTATCTGCATTCATATCCTGGAAAGCAATACGTAATCTGTTCGCTAATGTCATATTAGAGTTTGCATCTTCTTGTTCGTAATTATATACATTCTCTAAATATCTTTTTAAACAACCATCATCAAAAGAACCTTCTGGAGGTATAAACATTTCTACTTGTAAACTTAATGATGCTGATAATGTTTCTTTATAATTTTGTACGGTAACTTTTGATATATCGATGTTAATAAATCTATGTGCAATCATGTTAATTTTCCACTACTAGTTGTTACATACATAGGTGACGCTTTCTTCCTATAATCTTGTGGTGTAAATTTTTTATTTTTTGCGAATGATTGCACCAACTTATTCCAAGGTATCCTTATTAGAGCCTTTCTGCCAGAGTCAGGAGAGGCATTAACGTAATGTATGCCTTCAACCCATCCTTTATCTGGATGTTTTCTACCTAAAGCCATCCAATTACGAAGTGTCTGATCTGAAACTCCCAGTCTACGAGAGCATTCTTCCGTACTTATATATTCATCAGCAAAAGCCTGAGGATTTAAAGAATCTGTAATTCCTTTTTCATAACGACTATGCCACATGGAAGATAAAATGTTTTTTATCCCTTTTAATTCCCACGCTATATCTTCTAAACCTTTACGTAATCCTGTATTCATAGTTTCATTACTCTTAATTAAATGCTAATGTAAAAGTAAACAATTAGCACTCATGGAAGAGCAGGTACCACCAAGTCAACAACCCGGAGTTCCTCAAATAACTCCAGAACAATTAGCCCAAATGAAAGCTCGTGCCAGAGAACTGGCTATACAACAAACTTTAGCACAAAAGCCACCGTTAGGGGCAGAAGAACTAACATTTAATCCACCTAATCCTCAGGTAGTTTATGTTAGAAGAAACCTAACGATTGCAGAAATAGTTTTACTATTAACAGTTTCTTGTTTATTAGTTACTGGGGTGCAATTTGGATGGAAACTTGCAACAGATTTCCTACCTAGAGTAGAAATTAAAGTTAATTAGTCGTCAGAATACTAGATCTATAATTAGTTAATAAAGTGTTAACTAGAATTAGGTCGTGGCAAACCGTAGAATTAGTGAATTACAAGAACAGGCGGGTCTTCAATTAGCAGAGAATGATTTATTAACGGTTGTTAATGTATCTGAACCTGACCCTGCGTTAAAAAATAAAAAGTTAACAATATCAGGTACAAAAGCATATTTAAGTGTTCATTATTTACCTAGAACTGGTGGCACTGTCAGTGGAAGTGTAATAGTTCAAGATGATTTAACAGTATCAGGAGCAACTACTTCTTCCGGTTTAACTGTAAGTAATCTATCGACTGTAAGTGGTTTAATAGTTCAGCAGAATGCCACTGTTTCTGGGACTATCAGTGGTACCAATATAACTGGTGGTGCTATTGAGGGTTCTACTGTTAAGGCAGTAACCTTTACAGGCACAACCGTTAATTCTGTTAGTGGGCGTTTTACTACTATTGTTAGTGGTACTACAGTCACTGGTACTCACAGTCTATTTACAAACGCAACTGCGACAAACATAACAGGTACTACAGTCACTGGTACGACTGCAAACTTCACTACAGTTAATGCAGTAGATTTAAACGTTACTGATGATCTAGTAATAACTGATGATCTAGCAGTAGGTGGAGATTTAACCGTTACTGGAAATGCTTCGGTACTAGGTGACACAGATATAGGTAATGCCACAAGTGATACGGTAACTTTCACAGCTCGTGTAGATGCTGATTTAGATCCAGCTACAGATGATCAGCATGACTTTGGTGCTGCCTCTTTAAGATGGAAGACTCTGCATGGTGTAACTGTTGTTGCTACGACAGGAACTATAACTAATATCACAGCAACTAATATCACAGGTACGACAGTCACAGGTACTTCCGCTTTATTTACCAATGCAACTGCAACAAATATAACTGGAACCACAGTCACAGGAACAACTGTAAAAGCTACTAATATCACAGGTGTAAATGTAATAGGA
>MDTB01218212.1_pt1 | contig 11850 bp, 13 predicted proteins | sample 811161 | NCBI WGS metagenome assembly MDTB01 (sample SAMN05326650, study PRJNA326480) | marine metagenome | isolation source: seawater | place: Mediterranean Sea | collected 2009
CAGCAAAAATTGATTTAGATAAGATTTCTGATTTAATATTTTCTTCAGATATAACATCAATATTTTGAATATTTTTTTCTTTTATAATATTAAGAATCGAATTTTTATTATCATCAGTAGCATGAAAGTAAAAAAAATAATCTTTATACTGTTTATTCATTAGTTCAATAAAACTCATTAAAATTGGTAACAAGATTTGAGTTTCAGATTTTCTACTGCCAGGGAATAAGGATATAATTTTTTTATTTTCTGGTATTAAATTATCAATTTTAGTTTTGTTATTTTTTTTAATTTCAATTAACGGATGTCCAACAAAAGTATTTTTTATATTTTCTTTGTCAAAATATTTTTTTTCAAATTTAAAAAGTAACAGAATATGATCGATAAACTTTTTAATTTTCTTAACTCTATTTTTTCTCCAAATCCATACTTGGGGTGCTACATAATGGATTGTTTTAATATTGTTATTTATATTTTTTACTTTTTCAGCAACTCTTAATGTAAAATCAGGACTATCTACACTAAATAAAATATCTGGGCTAAATTTTATTATTTCTCTAACTGTTTGGTTAATTTTTCTTCTAATTTTAAAAATGTTCAAAATTACACTAGTAAATCCTAAGTAGGTTATATCTTTTAAATCAAAAATTGAGTTAATACCTAATTTTTTTAAATTAGATCCACCTACTGATAAATATTCAACTTCTTGATTTGAAGATTTAAGTTTAGAAATGACTGTAGAAGCCAACTTATCACCTGAAGGTTCACCTGTTAAAATAAATATTTTTTTCATACTACTTTGATAAATATATTATTTTTGTTTGCAAACTGAATGCATTTGTTTTCATCTATTACTATATTTTGTTTTGATTTTAAAACGATCCCCTTCAATCCATTTTTTTTACAATCTATTAATGTCTGAAAGCCAATTGTTGGTAAATCTATTCTTAAGTCTTGTTTTTTTTTAGGAAATTTAATCAATACACCTTGTGTATTCTTCTTAAGATTTGAAAGCATTTTTTTTGTACCTTCTCTTCCTTCTTTAGCAATTATTTTACTACCTTTTACAACTAAAGCTTGAACATGATCTAAATCATTCAATTTATTAAAATATTTAATTCCTTTTTCAATTGATGCTAAATCATTTTTATTTGGTTTTAACTTAGTATAATTTTTTGATTTTAAAGCTAATTCAGGATTAAAATAGATTGAGCTGATAACTTTTATTCCTTCATCATTTAATAATCCAATAATAGACTTGATTATTGCAGCATCTCCTTTTTTTGCAGCTTTAATTACCTTAGGCATATAATAAATACCTTTAAAATCCAATCTTAAAGAAGAAAATTTTGGTTTAGCAATTTTACCTGCGAAGAGAACTTTTTTTGATTTTTTTTCTTTTATTAAATCTAGTATTTTACCAAATTTTCCAATACTTATGCGATATGAACATTTAAACTTTCTGAATTTATTATCTTTTGAAAAATCAATAATTATAAATTTTTTTTTAATCTTTTTAAGTTTTGATACTATAATACTTGGAAAATCTGAGTCTCCTAAGATTAATGTGATCATTATTTTTCATAATAATTAAAGTTAATTACTACTCTTATATTTTCATCGGTACAATCTACTCCACAATGTTTCTGATGACCATCAAACATTACAATTCTATTTGCTTTACTAGAAACTTTTTTTCCATTTTGAAAAAAAGTAGATCCATTATTATCATTACAATAAAAAACTGCTGTTTTAATGTTTTCTAAGTTTGTATCAGTATGCATAAGTGATTTTTTATTAGTTTCTTTTTTAGTTGTTAGATTTGCCTTAACTCTATACGTTGATTTTGGGTCAATTTTTTTTAATATTGGTAATATAATCTTATAATATGGAGAAACTATTTTTCCACCATCATCGACGAATAAATGAGTGAATTGAAAATCTCCATCGTTAATTTCGGATTTGCCATTAACAAAATTCCAAGGGAACCTCGTTTCAAGTATAACTTGTAAAATTTTATAAAATGTTTGTTGATCTAAAAAATTATCAATTGTTTTCATTATTTTGAAAAAGGACTGCAAATTGGTCTTTTTTTGTCCTCTGTTAAAAATTTGATTATATCTTTTACAAGACTAGCTTCTTTAAATTTGATACTTAAATTTTCTAAATTCATACTAAAATTTTCATTCCTAAAAATCTCTTTATAAGCATCAGTTAGTTCAATAATCAATTTGTTTGAGACATTTTTTCGTCTTAATCCTATAACGTTGATACCCTGAAGAACACTCCTGTTGCCATGAGCAATACCATAAGGAATTACGTCTCTTACAACTCCACACATGCCACCAATCATAGCCGACTTACCAATTCTTGTAAATTGTTGAACTGCTGAGTTTCCTCCTATAATTACATCATCGCCTATTTGAGCATGTCCACCTAACGGAACATTATTAGCTAAAATTACATTGTTTCCAACATTGCAATCATGAGCAATATGAGAGGAAACCATAAATAAACAGTCATTACCTATTTTTGTTAAGCCTCCTCCTCCTGCTGTTCCAGGATTAATAGTTACATATTCTCTTAAAAGATTATTATTACCTATTACCAATCTTGTTTTTTCACCCTTAAATTTTAAATCTTGAGGATCATTTCCAATTGAAGCGAATGGGTAAATTTTATTATTGTTTCCTATCTTTGTATTACCAGTTATTGACACATGATTTTGAATATTAGTATTTTCACCAATTTCTACATCTGGTCCTATGATTGAATAAGCTCCAATTTTAACATTATTAGAAATTTTTGCGCTTGAATCAATTATTGCAGTTTTATCAATCATTTATTTTGCCTTAAAAATTCTTTTATATTTTTTGCTGGATAACCCATAACTTTAGAATTATCTGGAATATTTTTAATAACTCCACTACCACCAGCTATCTCAACATTATCTCCAATTTTTAAATGACCCGAAATACCTGCTTGACCACCAATTTTTACATTATTCCCAATAGTAGTGCTTCCAGCAATCCCAACTTGTCCAGCTATTATTGAGTTATCACCAATTTTAACATTGTGCGCTATATGGATTTGGTTATCAAGATAAGTGTTTTTACCAATTATAGTATTAGACATTGAACCACGATCAATAGTTGATCCACATCCAATTTCAGAAAAATCATTAATAATAACTATCCCTATATGTGGATATTTAGAATTATTAGTTTTGTGAGGAAAAAAACCAAATCCTTTTTTTCCAATAACACAATTATCTAAAATATTAACATTATTTCTAATTAATGAATTTCTTATGATAGAATTTGAACCAATATGACAATTATTACCTATTTGGACATTTTTTTCTATAATTGTATTGTGACCAATAAAACAATCTTTTCCAATCTTTATATTATGACCAACTAAAACATTTTCTCCATAAGTAACATAGTCTTTAAAAGCTGTTTTACTAATATTTCTTATTTTAATATCAAAATTATCATTTACCGAATTTGGATAAAATTTTTCAGTAATCTTAGCTGTAGCAACTAAAACATTATCAACAATTATTGGTTTACACTTACTTGATAAATCTTTTTTTAATGACTCTGTGGTTAAACAAAACATAGCTTTAGTTTTATTTGCAAATTCTTTATATTTTTTTGAATGAAAAAAAGTTATTGAGTTATTATCTGCAGAAACTAAATCTTTAATATCTGATATCGATCCATTATAACTTAAATTTTTATTATCTATGTTTATCAATTCTAAGATATGATCTATCTTGAAGGGACCTCGATTTTCAAAAAAAGGATTATTCATTAAAGCTTTTTATCAAAGCTATTATCACTTTGTTATCAATATTTATTGCTAATTATTTCTTATCTACAATTGTAGCCGACCAAATAGCATCAGCCATTTTTTTTTCATTCACAAACGCTTCTCCTTGATATTTCCATACTCTTCCGTGAGATCTTATAGCCTTTATTTTTAAAAGTAATTTACAGTCAGGAACAACCGGATTTCTAAATCGTGCTTTTTCTACACCCATTAAAAAAACTAGTTTATCTGCATAAGTTGATTTATCTAAACCATGAGCAGTAAGTGCTGCCGCTGATTGACCAAAGGCTTCAACTATTAAAACTCCTGGCATAACCGGTTGATCAGGAAAATGACCTTGAACAAAAAAGCTATCTTTTTTGACATTTACAACTCCTGTAGCTGACTCTAGTTTTTTAATATCATACAGTTCATCAACTAATAACATTGGCTTTCTATGTGGTATCAAATTTTCTATTTGGTTTTTATTTAAGATTGTCATCTATTTATAATTTTGGTTAGTCAACTCTAATATTTCCTCAGAAATATCATATTCATCTTTAGCAAAATACACCATCTCTTTATTTAGAATCATATCTATGGAATTATCTTTCATGTATTTTTCTAATAAAGGATCAATTAATTTAATTATTTTATTCATCTCAATACTTCTTTTTTTATTAAGTTCTTTTGATAAGCTTATTTTTAATTCATCATATTTTTTTAAATTTTTTTTATGTATAGAAATTTTTTTATTTATATCTTCATTTGAAGCTACATTCTTGATTTTATTAATATCTTCAACTTCTTTTTTTAATTTATCTTGATAATTTTTAAGATTTTCAATATTTTTTTTATTTAAATCATTTAATTCATTTAAAACTTTCTTACCTAATATTGAGTTATTAATTACATAATTAAAATTCATATAAACTATACTGTCATTTGCAAATAAATTTCCTTGAATAAGAAAAAATATAATTAAATATGAAAATAAATTTTTTTTTATCATTAAAAAGTTGTTCCTAAGTCAAATCTAAAAGACTCAGTTTGGTCAGATGAAGCTTTTGATAATGTTTGAGATAATGAAAACGATAATGGTCCTATAGGTGTAAACCAATCTACAGCAATACCATAAGAACTTCTAATCTTATTCGACTCATCTATAGATGAGTCGTAGTCGACACCCCAAACATTGGCGGCGTCTATAAATACTAAAAAATCAGTATTTTGAGCGTTTTCTAAAAAATTTGGTAATGTGCTAGATAAATTTAATGCCGAGACATAGTTTCCACCAATATAATCAGCTCCATCTTTTGGTCCAATTTTGCCATATTCAAAACCACGCAATCTACTAGAAGGAACGTTCAATCTTTCAGATAATTTTACATCTTTATTTGTCAAAGAATTAGCAGCACTCATATATAATGATAATGTAGTAATATTTTCATCATATAATTCTGTATAATATTTATAATCATACGCATTTTTAAGGGTATTTGTGTCACTTATAATGGGCATACCAAGATAATATGTGCTTCTAAAACCATCGGATGTTTGAAATTTTTGATTTCTTTTATCATAATCAAATTTTAAGTTTGCAAATGAGTCAAAATAATTTCCTGCTTGTTTTTTCATATTTGTTGAAGCTGTTGCGTCAGTCTCAATTTTTTCATGATAGTTTGAAGAACTTACGCCTAACTTAAAATCATCTAAATATTCAAAATTTGTTCCAAATGAAAAACCGGTTTTATTAGTTTTATATCCATAATCTGTAAGTTTGTCTGTTTCAGAAGCTTCTAATGAAGCGTAAATAGACTTATCGCTATTTAGAAAATTAGGATTATCAACTGCTATCATTCCTTTTAGTGTCTCTGTACTAAGTGTTATATTACTATTCAAACCAATACCTCGTCCAAGAAAGTTATTCTCAGTTACACCGAATCCTATTGATTTACCCGATGTTCCTACACCAGCAGATGCTGTAATTTCTCCTGTTGGCTTTTCTTCAACACTAATATCTATAATTTTTTGATTATAACCAGATCCATCTCTAACATTACTCTTAATATTTTTAAAAAAATTAAGATTCTTCATATTATTAATAGTTTGGTTTTTAAGAATCTCATTATAAGGATCACCTTCATCTAATTCGAATTGATTACGAATAACACTTTCCTGAGTAACATTATTTCCAAATATATTTATACGTTCAACAAAAAACTTTTCCGACTCTATAATATTAAATGTTAAATTAAGTTTATTATTCACTATGTTTTCAATTACTTTAACATCAACACTTTCGTATTGCTCATATAAAGCAAGTATATCAATTTCTTCTAAAATATTTTCAATAGAATTAATAGAGTAAGGTTCATTTTTCAATTTGCTTAATAATTTTTCTAAATTTTCAAAATTAAATTTATCGTAATCAATTGGTAAATTAAGTTTAAGTTCACCAAAGTAATATTTGGGACCAGCATCTATGTTATAAATTAATTCAAATTCATTATCTTCAATAAGTTTTGCAAAAGAAGTATTTACTTTAACTTGATAAAATCCCTTGTTCAAATAAAAATTAGTTAGTAATCTATTATCAAATTCAATCATAGATTCATTTAAAAATTTTTTTCCAGATATAAATTTCCAAAATTTATATTCTTCACTTAAAATAACACCTCTAAGTTTTCTATCTTTAAAAATTTTTTTACCTACAAATGATATTTTTTTTATCTTAGCTCTATCACCTAAATTAATTAAATATTTAATATTAACTTTGTTATTTTCTAATTCTTTAACAAAAACTTCAATGTTAGAGAAATAATAACCTAATTCTTTTAATGAAGATATTATCTTTTCTTTATCATAATTTAGATCAATTATATTATATGAAGAACGATTTTTTAACTTCAAATTTTTAGTAATAGGATCTTTAATTTTTTTTGCTTTAATACCATCAAAAGTTATATTTTCAATTATAGGATTTTCAATTAATGAAATTTTTAGTATATCTTTATCTAATTTAACATTTACATCTTTAAAAAATCCAGTTTCATATAATTGCTTTAAGATAAAATTTAACTTTTCATTATTAACTTCATCATCAATTGAAACAGATGAAAACATTTGAATTGTTTCATTGGGTATTCTTTCATTACCAAATATTTCTATTTTTTTAATTATTATTGAAAAACTCTTAGATAAAAAAGTAATATTGAATATGAGTATATAAACTAAAATTTTATAGTAATCTTTAATCATTGAAGCAAATTTATATACTTTATAGTTTCATTTTTAAACGAACATATTTACTTAAATTAATAATATTTTCTATTTTTTTTGGCTTAATTCTTTTATATTTTTTAAATTCTTTATTATCAAGGAATTTTAATAATCTTATATGAATTTCATTAAATTTAATTTTACCTTGAAGATATGACTCAACTAACTTGTCATTAGCAGTCACTATCACAGTTTCAAATAAAGATATTTTATTTGGAATCTTATTAATTATTTTTACTAAAGGAAATTTTTTTTTATCTATTTTTTTTAAACTTAAATTGTTAAGTATTTTTAAATCTAATTTTTTTGAATTATAAATTTTATTTTCATTTGAATACAAAGTATTGTGAATAGGAATTTTCATAGTAGTGTCATGAATAATAATAGTTGTTAGACCATCTTTAAATTTTAAAATTGCATGTATATATGAGCTTGGATGGGTAAGGATATCTAATTTATTATATGAAATATTAAAAATATTTTTTGCCTCTATTATTTCAAAAACTTTATTCATCATTGTAGCTGAGTCGATTGAAATTTTCTTACCCATTTTCCAATTTGGGTGATTGAGTGCGTCAACTAAACGAATCTTATTGATAGATTTTTTTAAAAAAGGTCCACCTGATGCAGTTAGATAAATTTTATCAATATTCTTAGCTTTATCATTATTTAAAACATACCATAAAGAAAAATGTTCAGAGTCTACTGGAATAAATTTTGATTTATGCTTAATCAATTCTTTTTGAATTAAATTCCAACCACACACAATTGACTCCTTGTTAGCAATTACAATAGTTTTTGTATATTTAATAATATCTATAGTTGGTTTCAAGCCATCAAGACCTATTATTGAACTCATGGTATAGTCAATTTTCTTTTTAAAAATTTTATTATATGACTCAAAATTATTATAAATATTAAAATTATTTCTTTTATTTTTCTTATTTAATTTTCTAAAACTATCTTTATTTATTACTACTAAATTTTTGACATTAAATTGTTTAGCTTGTTTAAATAATTCATTATAATTTTTGTTTGTTGATAATAATAATATTTCAAAATTTTGTTTATTTTTACTAATTATCTTGAGCAGTGTTTTACCGATTGATCCTGTTGATCCAAGAATTGCAATTTTTTTTTTCATTAAATGTATTGAATTAAATTAGTTTTTAAAATGACATATGAAAATGGGAAAGCAAAAATCATACCATCTATTCTATCTAACAATCCTCCATGACCAGGAATAATATTTCCAGTGTCCTTAACATTTGAAAGTCTTTTGAAATAAGAAATTATTATATCACCTAATTGACTTGATGTAGAAACTAAAAAGACAAATATTAAAGTTCCAATTGATATTTCGATTGATTTTATAAATATGTGTTGAAAAGTATAAAGTATAAATAAAGATATTATTGAAAATAAATATGCACCAATCATACCTGAATAGGTTTTTTTTGGACTAATCTTGGTAAGTTTTGGTCCTTGAAATGTTTTACCAAAAACATATCCACCAATATCAGTAGAAATACAAATTAACAAAATAATCAAAAAATAATGAGCACTTTCGTTTGAATTTCTTAGCTCAAATGCAGTATAGAAAGAAATAAATAAAAATATATATCCTGGAATATTATAAGGTTTTTTTTTACTTATCTTGTACCATTCATACGATGTTATAACTAAACAAACTAAAATAAATAAATTGAACAAAATAGATCCCTTTATTATAAAAAAAAATGTCAAAGGAATTAAAAATATTGTACTTAATATTCTTTTAAAGAGTTCTTGTTTCATTAAATTTTTCCAAAATTTCTTTTTATATTCTTAAACTTTTTTACAATCCTTAAGAAATCTTTTTCATTAAAATCAGGCCATAATTTTTTTTCAAAAAAAATTTCTGAATATGCAAGTTGCCATAATAAAAAATTACTCAATCTATTAGTATTACCAGTTCTAATTAAAATATCAGGGTCCGGTATGCCTTTTGTATAAAAATATTTAATTAAATTTTTTTCGTTTATTTTTTCTTTATTACTATTTAGTTTTTTTAAAGCATTTATTAATTCTAATTTAGAACCATAATTAATTGCAAGATTAATTTGAAGCCTCGTATTTCTATATGTTTTTTTTTCAGCAATTCTTAATTGACTGTTTAATTTTCTTGAAAATTGTTTTACACCAAAAATTTTAAGTCTAATTTTTTTTTCATGTAGTTCTTCAACTCTACTTGTTAAAAAACTTTGTAATAAATTGAATAAATAATCTATTTCTTTCTTAGGTCTTTTCCAATTTTCAGTAGAAAAAGCATATAATGTAAGAAACTTTATTTTTTGATTAATTGTCTCTTTGATGATTTTTTCAACAGCAATTAAACCAGCTTTATGTCCTGCATTTCTTGAATTTTTATGTTTAAGTCCCCATCTCCCATTACCATCCATGATAATGGCTACATGATTTAATGGGTTCATATAGTCATTATTTCTTTCTCTTTTGATGTAACTTTTTCATCAACTATTTTAATATGATCATCAGTTATAGATTGTACAACTTTTTCAGAGGACTTTTCCTCATCTTCTCCAATTTCTTTTAATTTTAATAAATTTTTTAATTCTTCATTTGCTTCTCTTCTTATGTTTCTAATTGAAACCTTACATTTTTCTCCAATTGATTTAATTAGTTTTTTTAATTCTATTCTTCTTTCTTCATTTAGTTCTGGCACAGGTAGTCTGATCAATTGTCCATCTATTTGTGGATTTAAACCTAAATCAGATTTTTGAATTGCTGCATCAACTAAAGGAATATTATTTACATCCCAAACTTGAATATTTATCATTCTTGCCTCTGGTGTAGTTATACTGCCAATTTGATTAATTGGCATCTGTTGGCCGTAGACATCTACTTTAATTAAATCAAGCATTGCCGCATTTGCTCTTCCTGTTCTTAATGATGTAAGTTCTTTTGAGAATACCTCAATGGCTTTATCCATTTTAAGAGTGTATGATTTTTCATCAAACATTTATTCTCCAATCTTTAATCTATAAAATTCTTTTATTTTTAAATCGGCAATAGCAAGTTCTTTTAAAACGTCATTAACTCTCTTTTTGGGTTCCATAACCCAAGCTTGAGTTAAAAGAGCATTTTCCTCTTTAAATTTATTCATTTTACCTAAGCTAATTTTTTTTGCAATATCTTCTGGTTTTCCAGAATTTTTTAATTCTTCTGTTACAAGTTCTTGTTCTTTAATTATTACTGATTGATCTATTAAATCTGACTCTAAGGCTAAAGGATTGGATGCAGCTATATGCATGGAAAGTTGTTTCCCAAAAGATTTGATAGTTTCAGAATTGTCCTTAGTTTCTAGTGATACTACGACAGCTAATTTTGCTATGTTATCTTTTACCACTGTGTGAAGATAGTAATTATTAAAAGTTCCTGAATTTTGTATAGTCTTAGCTTTACCAATAGTAATTTTTTCTCCAATTTTTGCAATTAAAGCTATTATGTTGTTATCAACAGTTTCTCCATTTTTCATTTTAGAAATTTTCAAATCATCAATGATTGAATTTTTTTCATTATTCAATTCACTAAGTTCTTTTACAAAACTTGTAAAATCTTCGTTTTTTGCAACAAAATCTGTTTCACAATTTACTTCTATAATAGAGGTTTTAGTTTCATTTCCACTAACAGCAACTACACCTTCTTTAGCATCTCTTGACATTTTTTTTGACGCTTTTGAAATTCCTTTTACTCTTAATATTTCAATAGCTTTGTCTAAATCACCATTAGACTCTTTAATAGCAAGATTACAGTCTTTAAAACCTGCGCCAGTAGCCTCCCTTAATTTTTTAACCTTTTCAATATCGCTCATGTTAATTTAAGGTCGCCTTTGGTTTAATAGCAGAAAACTTTTGATCTAATTTTTCTCTATCAATCTCTTCAACGGTTTTTTTTTGAGATTTATCTTTATTATCTTTTAAAGTTTCTTTTTTTGGTTCTGACACAATAATAGTACTTTTTGCATTAATAATTGTTTCTTTAATCAAATTACAATAAAGATCTATTGCTCTTCTAGCATCATCGTTTCCAGGAATTGGATAATCAATATTATCTGGATTAGAGTTACTATCTAAAATAGCAACAATTGGAATTCCTAATTTTACAGATTCTGCAATTGCCAGTGATTCGTAATTAGTGTCAATAATGAATACTAAATCAGGAACTTTTTTCATTTCAGCAATACCACCTAATGATCTTTGAAGTTTATCTTTTTTTACACTCATTTTTAATAATTCTTTTTTTGTAAAACCTCTATTTTCAGAGACTAAATCTGTTTCTAACTTTTTTAGTTTTTTTATAGAGTTTGAAATAGTCCCCCAGTTAGTCAGCATGCCACCTAACCATCTATAATTTACAAAATATTGATCCGTTTCTTTAGCAACCTCTGCAATTGCTTCTGATGCCTGTTTCTTAGTAGATACAAATAAAATTTTACCATTATTTGTTATCGTATTATAAACTTGTTCTAAAGCTAACTTAGTTAACTCAAGTGTTTGTGTTAGGTCTATAATGTGAATTGAGTCTCTTTTGCCAAAAATATACTTCTTCATTTTTGGATTCCATCTTAAAGTCTTATGTCCAAGATGAACACCTGCTTCTAATAATTGTTGTATTGTTACGTTTGGTATTTTCATATTTATTCCCGGTTAAGCCACCACAGTAATTTCCAATTAAGGACCGGAGGTATAAAAC
>MDTB01015210.1_pt1 | contig 11849 bp, 13 predicted proteins | sample 811161 | NCBI WGS metagenome assembly MDTB01 (sample SAMN05326650, study PRJNA326480) | marine metagenome | isolation source: seawater | place: Mediterranean Sea | collected 2009
ATAAACCTATATTAATCTAAATGTGGCCACGTGGCGGAATGGTTACGCAGAGGATTGCAAATCCTTTTATCCCAGTTCGATTCTGGGCGTGGCCTCCAGATAAGTTAACTAATGAACAAAGAAATACTAAAAATCGCACTAAATACTAAAAATCTTTCTTATTTAAGTAAACATACGCACTTTTCAAAACTTAAAAATAGAAATTGTGGTGATGAAATAAAAATTTATCTTATAGTCAAAAATAATAAAATCATAAAAATGAAGTATGAAGGTGAAAGTTGTGTTTATACACAAGCAATTGCCAACTTATTATCTGAAAGCATACTAAATAAATCGTCTAAAAATATTGATCTTCTTTTAAAACATGCAAAAAACCAATTTCATAAGGAAAAAATATATTCTAATAATTGGAAAAAAATTTTAAAATTGATGAATAAAAGTAATAATTCTAGAAAAGATTGTTTGTTGTTACCTATAAAAGCTACTTTACTAGCATTAAAAAAATAGTTGTTAATTATTACAAAAGAAGTATGTTGAATTTATTCCTCGGTAGCTCAGTTGGTAGAGCAGTTGACTGTTAATCAATTGGTCGCAGGTTCGAGTCCTGCCCGAGGAGCCAATTGTTAGCCAGTCTCTTTTAAATTTGAAGTATTCTTTAAAATTTGAATTATTTTATTTTTTTGGTTTTCGTCTAATTTTGAAAATGTTTTAATTAAGAAAGAGTAATTTAAATCTTGATTTTGTGAAGAATCTTGGTTTCCAGAAGTATCTGCGTTGCTATCAGAGTAATCTTCAAAAAAATATGTAATGGGAACTTTTAAAAAACTTGATAATTGTATTAATCTACTCGAACTAACACCGTTAGTACCTTTTTCATATTTTTGAATCTGTTGAAAAGTTACGTTTATTGCGTTTGCAACCTTGGTTTGAGTCAAACCAAGAGACAGACGCCTCATTCTTAGCTTACGACCCAGATGTATGTTAAAGTTTTCTTCCATTAAGTATTATCCCCAGAAGAACTTATTCAACATCTAAAAAATTATAATTGCAATAGCTAATATGGATATTTTTAAATTTTATTTTGGGCCAAAAAGACCATAATTTTCCCTAAAAAAATTACATATTTCTTGACAGTGATAAATAAATTAGGTGTTTATTGAACACGGGAAAGTCGATATTCCCACTTGCCTAGCTTATCATAACTAGCTTTAATCCAAATCAATGACTGAGCGTCATACCAAATTTGAATATTTATTTTTTTTTTCTTTGCGGGTTTTGCATCATCAGACATAAAATGAAAATGAAGAGCTTTATAATTTTTTCCATTCATTATTAATTCTTTTTTACCTAAAAAAGTGACCTTCTGTTTGTTAATACTTCCAGAAATAGGGCTTATTTGTTTACTATTATTAACAATCTGATGGTTCCACCAATTACCAATAGGTATATTGTTTTCGGTTTGCCCTTTAAATGAAGATCCGTCAATAATAAATTTTTTATTTTGAATTTTTATGTTGGCAAATTTATTTTTATCATTTTGTTGAGTTGTAGACGTATATTTTATTAATTGTCCGTTTTTATAAATTTCTTCACTTCTGGTTTTATAATCCATTAATACAACTCCAAGTTTATTAACCTTAAAGTTTCCATAACCAGAAACGTTAAAAAGGTTTTTTTGTTTATTAAATTCAAAAGTGTGTGATCCAATTTTTTTGTTATTCAAATAAAGATCATATTTGAGCAATTTAATATTTTTATAATGTTCGACATGAGCTGAAGAAATATTTAATGTTATTAAGGAAAATAACAATATCAGTATAAAGTGATTTTTCATTAAAAATTGAATTCAGTCTATGTAAAAATAATTAAAGTATCTGACTTAAAAAGAGTTTAGTTCTCTCATTTTTAGGATTTGCGAAAAAATCGTTAGTTTTGGCTCTTTCAACTATCATGCCTTCATCCATAAAAACCACTTCATCGGCAACTTCCTTTGCAAAACCCATTTCGTGAGTTACTACAATCATTGTCATTCCGCCTTTAGCTAAATTTACCATGGCATCAAGTACTTCCTTAATCATTTCTGGATCTAAAGCTGATGTAGGTTCATCAAAAAGCATAATTTTTGGTTCCATACATAAAGCTCTTGCAAGTGCTGCTCTTTGTTGTTGTCCTCCTGACAATTGTCCTGGAAATTTTTTAGCTTGATCCGCAATTTGGACTTGTTCTAACTGCTGCATTGCAAGCTCCTCTGCTTGTTTTTTTGGAGTCTTCTTAACCCATATAGGTGCCAATGTGCAATTGTCTAAAATTGATAAGTGTGGAAAAAGATTAAATTGTTGAAATACCATTCCAACTTCGGCTCTAATTTTTTCAATATCTTTTGTTTTTTCTGACAATTCATTTCCATCAACTATAATTTTTCCTTTTTGATGTTCTTCAAGTCTATTTATACATCTGATCAAAGTAGATTTTCCTGATCCTGAAGGTCCACAAACAACAATTTTCTGTTTTTCAGATACTTCAAGATTTATATCTTTTAAAACTTGGAAATCACCAAACCACTTATTAACTTCTTTCATTTCTATAATTGTAGACATAAAATTTTATCTCTCTGTTTTGTATTTTACTTCTAAATATTGACTATATCTACTCATAGCATAACAAATTGCCCAAAATATAATAGAGGCAAAAATATAGCCTTCCATGGCATAACCAAGCCATTTAGGATTTGATTTTGCCATTTGAAGCATTCCTACAACTTCTGATAAGCCAACAACAAAAATCAATGGTGTGTCTTTTACAAGGGCAAGAAATGTATTAGCGATACCTGGAATAACTAATTTTAAAGCTTGAGGTAAAATTACAAAAATTTGCATTCTCCAATATCCCATTCCTAAAGATTTTGCGGCATCATATTGTCCTTTAGGTAATGCCTGCAATCCACCTCTTATTACTTCTGCGACATATGCTGCCTCAAAAAGAACTATCGCTGCTATTACTCTGACTAATTTATCAACGAAAGCATCCGAGGGTAAAAACATTGGAAACATTACTGAAGACATAAATAAAACTGTAATTAACGGAACACCTCTCCAAAATTCTATGTAACCTATCGAGATATATCTGATCACTGGTAAGTTAGATCTTCTACCCAAAGCTAAAATCATTCCTAATGGAAAACAAAAAATCAGACCAAAAAAAGAAACAATGAATGTTAAAGACAAACCTCCCCATGCATTTGTTTCAACCCATTCTAATCCGAAAGAACCTCCTGATATCAAAAAATATATTATTAAAAACGCAATTATTGGATAGACTATTGCATAGTAGAAAGTAAGATAATTTTTAAGTTTACCCTTTGCAAAATATCCCGCTAAAGCAAAAGTAATTAAAATAATAAAAGCGGTATTTATTCTCCAGTGAAAATCATTTGGATATAAACCGTACATAAATCTTCTAAACCAAACTTTTATATATGTCCAACATGCTCCTTCAGTTGTTGAGCAAGCCTCTCTAGTATCTCCAGAAATATTGGCATCAAGTATCATCCAATTCATTGAAGGAGGTATTATTATTAAAATAAAGAAAATAATTAATAGAGTTAAACAAGCATTAAATGTATTATTGTTTACACTTTTATTTAAAACATCTAATTTCCTAATCCCAGAGTATTCAAGTCTAATCATTTGTAAACCAGCAAGACCTATTAATATTGGTAAAATAAAGTTTATTGTTTCAGGTAAAAAAGATGTAAGATTAGTATTATAAAAACTTCTTATAAAAACATCCAGAATGCTGATGGAAACTAATGACAGGCCTATATATAAGTAAACCTGAAAGTTCTGTTTATTTGGCTTTAAAAAATTAAATCTATTCATTATTTTTCCTTAATTGCTATTCTTTTATTATACCAATTCATAAGAACTGATATTGCCAAACTAAGAGTTAAATAAGTAAGCATTGTTATTGATACTATTTCTATAGCTCTACCTGTTTGCATAAGAGCTGTCCCTGCAAAAATAAGAACCACATCGGGATACGCTATTGCGGCGGCTAGAGAAGAATTTTTTGTTAAATTTAAATATTGATTAGTAGTTGGAGGAATAATTATCCTTAATGCTTGTGGCATAACGACCAATTTCAAAATTTGCCCTGGGGTTAATCCGACTGAAGCAGCCGCCTCTTTCTGGCCTTTGCTTATTCCCTGAATACCGGCTCTTACACATTCAGCAACAAAAGTTGCAGTGTAAAGAGACAAAGCCAGAACTAGAGAAATTAATTCCGGAGGAACACCGAGACCTCCATCAAATTTAAATGAAGTTTTGGATAATTGTTGTAAAACTGGATGTTCAACTTCTAATTGTACTAACCCTGTTATAAAAGTTAATCCAGGAAAAATTATTAGTAAAAACAGAGAAATAAAAAATACTGGTAATTGTTTGCCTTTTTCCTCTTGTAGTTTTTTTGCATAAGATTTTATTACGATAATAGAAATAACTGCAGCTAAAATTGAATATAAAAAAATATTAAAATTTTCCCAAATTAATGCAGGTATAAAAAAACCTTTAATAGTTAAATATGTAACACCAAAAAGAGGTTGGGCATTTTCTGGCAAAGGGAGTGCTCTTAATGCTGCATAGTACCAAAAGAATATTTGTAATAACAATGGAACATTTCTAAAAAATTCAACATATACCATTGCAGTGTTTCTAATTAAAAAATTCGATGAGAGTCTCGCTATTCCGACAATAACACCAAGAATAGTACAAAAGATAATTCCTAAAATTGATACAAGTATAGTATTTAATAAACCAACCAAATAAGCACGTGCGTAAGAGTGGGAACCATCGTATTCGATTAGTGAAAATTGTACGTCAAAAGATGACTCTTGGCTTAAGAAACCATAACCAAAATCAATACCTCTTTCATCCATGTTCAACTGTGCGTTGATTGTAAAAAATCCTATAACCAAAACTACAAAGAGCAGAGTTAAAACTTGTGGTATTATTTTTTTTAGTCTGTGATCCATATTTTAAATATATAAAAAAAAGGGCCAGAAAAATCTAGCCCTTTCTTTTTAACTAATAACTATTAGCAATTATCTTGCTGGTGGAACGTAAAGTATACCACCTTTTGTCCAAAGTTGATTCGGACCTCTATCTGGTAAAATATTAGTATCAGCTATGTTTCTTTTGTAGCTTTCACCATAGTTACCAACTTGCTTGATAATTCTTAAGCTCCAGTCGTTATCTAGACCAAATGCTGCACCAAGTTCACCTTCAGCACCAACTAATCTTTTAACTGCTGGATTATCTGAAGTTTTCATGCTGTCAGCGTTTGCAGATGTTACTCCATACTCTTCTGCTTCGATCATTACGTTCAGTGACCATCTAACAATATCTTCCCAAACAGAATCTCCCTGTCTTACAACAGGTCCTAATGGTTCTTTTGAAATTGTTTCTGGTAATACAACGTGATCATCTGGTTTGCTCAATTTAATTCTTTGAGCGGCTAAACCTGATTTGTCAGTAGTATATGTATCACATCTTCCTGCATCATATGCAGCTACGACTTCGTCAGCTACTTCAAAAGTTACGGGCTCATATTTAATTCCTTTAGAATTAAAAAAGTCCCTCATGTTTAGTTCTGTTGTTGTACCTAAATTAGTACAAGCAGATACACCAGCTTTAAACTGATTTACTGATGTAATTCCAGAACTTTTTCTAACCATGAAGCCTTGTCCATCATAAAAATTTACACCAACAAAAGTTAAACCAATGTCAGCGTCTCTTGATAATGTCCAAGTAGTATTTCTTGATAAGATATCTATTTCACCTGAAGTTAATGCAGTAAATCTTTCTTTAGCACTTAAAGGATAGAATTTGACTTTTCCTGAATCTCCAAGTGTAGCAGCTGCTACTGCTCTGCAAACATCGACGTCAACACCAGACCAATTTCCAGCTGAATCAGCATTTGAAAATCCTGGCAGACCTTGTGAAACACCACATCTTACATAACCCATCTTCTGAGTTTTTTTAAGAGTTTTTGATTTTTTTGCAGCAAACGCACCAGTTTCGAAACTAACTAATAGTGCAATTGATGTAAGCAAATAAACCAAATGTTTTAATGTTTTTCGCATTACTTTTCCTTTTTTTATTGTTAACAATAAATTACATTTTCATGTAATAATTGTGAAAGTATCTCTGATTAAAGTTCTATGATCAAGCAGTTATACTAGTGTCGTTTTATGACACGATCAAAATAGGGTTATCCGGTATATACAATATGTAGTTTATCCAAAAAGCTAATGTCAATATAATGATTAAATCAATTCTAAAGTTAATATCCTTGCTTCTCAACAAAATCTAAATCAGCTCTAACCATATCTTTCACAAGACTTTTAAAATTATATTTGGGTTTCCATTTAAGTTCTCTTTTAGCTTTTCTACAATCTCCGAGAAGAGTCCTTACCTCAGATGGTCTGAATAATTCTTTTTTAATTTCTACATATTTTCTATAATCCAAATCAACCATTTGAAAAGCTAATTTTACAAAATCTTTAACAGAATATTGCTTTCCAGTACTGATAACATAATCATCAGGTTTTCTACGATTCAACATAAGCCACATTGCCTCCACATAATCTTCAGCATGACCCCAATCACGCTTGGATTCTATATTTCCTAATTTTAAATCTTTTTGTAAGCCAAATTTTATTCTTGCCACAGCATGAGTAATTTTCCTTGTAACAAACTCAAAACCTCTTCTTGGAGATTCATGATTAAATAAAATACCACTACAACAAAACATATTATAAGCTTCTCTATAGTTTCTTGTTAAATCATAACCGGCTACCTTAGAAATTCCGTATACCGATCTAGGATAAAAAGGAGTTTTTTCTGATTGAGGCACTTGTCTAACCTTGCCAAACATTTCTGACGATCCAGCAAAATAAAATTTTGTTTTAGGAGAAAATTCTTTTAATGCAGATAAAATATAATGTGTTCCATTAATATTTGTATTCAAAGTTGAAAATTCATCTTTAAAAGAATAATCAACAAAACTTTGAGCACCTAAATGGTACACCTCATCGGGCTTAATTTTTTGAATAAGTTTAACTAAACTGGCGTAACTTTCTAAAGATCCGGGATGCAGAGTAATTTTATTTAATAAATGACGCAATCTCCATAATCTATGACTACTATCTTCGAGCGCAACTCGTCTTACCAAACCATGTACTTTGTATTTCTTTTTTAGTAAAAATTCAGATAAATAAGATCCATCTTGACCTGTGATGCCAGTGATTAAAGCTTTTTTACTCATTATATATTTACTATTTAATGCTATTAATTATAAATTTAAACACTTATAAAATTGATTATACTATTGAATATAAAATACAACTATTATTTGAACTGAATTAATATTTTAAAAGGAAATTAAGGAAAATTTAATAAAATGATAAATCTTCAAAATTTATTCCTGAAGCTTTTTAATAACGATAAATATAGAAATATTAAATATCTTGAAAAAAGAAAAAATAATTTAGACCATTATAACTCGAATATTTATAAAAAAATTCTCAATAATAATAAAACTATAAAAAATAAAAAAGAACTTAACTTTGTTCATTCGGGACATCTTGGTGATATAGTGTATTCATTAGCAACAATAAAAAAACTTTCCGAAACTCACGTGTGTAATTTGTTTATTAAAATAAACAAAGTAATGCCGGTGAAGTATGCCAATCATCCATCTGGAAATGTTTATCTCGATAAAAGAATTACAGAATTGTTTATACCTCTAATTAAAAAACAAAAATTTATTAATAATGCAGATATTTATAAAAATGAAGATATTGATATAGATTTAGATCTTTTTAGAGAAATACCAATAGAAATTAAATTTCATTCAATAAGATGGTATATGCATTTAACAGGCATCCAAGTAGATATGGAGAAACCATTCCTTGAGGTAGATGAACATGACAATATTAAAAACTATATTGTAATTGTAAGATCACCGCGTTATAGAAATGATTTTATAAATTATAATTTTTTAAATAATATTAATGATAAAATTGTTTGTGTTGGTTTAAAAAGTGAGTTTCAAGATTTGAAAAATAATATTAAAAATTTAGAATTTTATGATTGTAAAGATTTTCTTGAAATGGCAAAAATTATTAAATCAAGTAGACTTTTTATTGGAAACGAATGTTTTGCATACTCAGTTGCTGAGGCTTTAAAAGTTCCAAGATTACTCGAGGCATCACCTAATTTTCCAGTAGTTTTCCCGGTTGGCAATAAAGCCTATGATTTTTATCATCAAGTGCATTTTGAATTATTTTTTAAAAAACTATATGAAGAAACAAAAAATTAATAATAAAATTAATTATAATATATGAAAATTCTTACTGAAATTTCTGTTGGAGAACTCCTGGATAAAATAAGTATTTTAGAAATTAAACTAGACAAAATAAAAGATGAAAATAAAAAAAAAGAAATTAAAAAAGAATACGATATACTTAAAAAAATTCAAAGCACCTCAATAACTAATGAAAATAATTTAAATGATCTAATAAAATCTTTAAAAGAAGTTAATAAAAATTTGTGGGAAATTGAAGATGAGATAAGAGTGTGCGAAAAGAATAAAGATTTTGGAGAAAAATTTATCAAATTAGCAAGAGGAGTTTATTTTAATAATGATAAACGTTCACGAATTAAATTAGAAATTAATAAAAAACTTAATTCAAACATAACTGAAATTAAAGAATACGTGGATTACGAAAATTAATGGCGCGCCCTGAAGGATTCGAACCTCCGACCCTCTGTTTAGAAAACAGATGCTCTATCCAGCTGAGCTAAGGGCGCACAGAATAATTATTGTACTTATTTAAAAACATACCAGATGGTCAATAAAAATTGGAGTTTTAATTCCAAACTTTTCTTTCGTTTCATGTTGATGAATATGGTGAGAATGAACAAAGACTGGGATTTTTTCATCATTTTGTGTCTTGAGTGTATAAATGAAATTAGTTCCTCTAAACTTTCTATCAACAACTTCTAATTTTAATTCACTTTGGTCATCATGTACCAAATCTTCCGGTTGTAACAAGAGTTTTACAGTGGAGCCCTTTGGAAAATTACTTGAGAGCTTTCCTTTGATCTCACCTAAAACATCATGTTTTAAGCTATGGACAGCACAATCAGATTCGATAACTTTTACGTCAACGAAAACTCCTCTATTCAAAAATTTTGCTACTTCAATAGAATTGGGTTCATGATGAATATTATATGGTTTGTCATACTGCTTTAATGTTTGATTTAAAAGAATTCCACATTTATCGGCTAAGAAAAAAGCTTCATAAGAATCATGGGTTACTACTATTGTTGTTATATTAAATTCTTTTAAAATATCTTTTAATTTTTTTTGCAATTCCTCTTTTAAAGAGGTGTCAATATTTGCAAAAGGTTCGTCCAATAAAAGAAGATCGGGTCTTGATAGGAGCGATCTAGCCAAAGATACTCTTTGGGCTTCACCAGCACTTATTTGATGAGGATACTTATCTTTTATGTCCTCTAAATAAAGTATTTTTAACAAGTCTTTATCTGAATAACTGAATTTAGATCCGTTTTTTCTTTTAGAACCAATGTTGATATTATCAATAACGTTATAATGTGGGAATAGTGAGTTGTCCTGAAAGCACATTGCAATATTTCTTTTTTCAGGTTCCAAATTATATGTTTCTGATGAAATAACATTTCCTTTGAGTATTATCTCGCCTGAATTAAGATCCTGAAGTCCGGCTATAGTTCTAAGAATTGTTGTTTTGCCAACACCAGAGGGGCCAAGCAAACAGACGATTTCCCCCTTCTCTTTTATAGTGAGCGAGACATTATTAATTTTATTTGATTCGCTGGCAATGAATGTTGCATTTTTTATTTCAAGAAAGTTTGAGCTCATTTGATTAATAATATAACTTTATTTTTCAGAAAGTATATATCTAGAAATAAACAGTATAAATATACTGGCCCAAATAATAAGGCATAATGATGGAAAAGCAGCTGCTTCGAGTAAATCTTGTGCAGCGTATGAATATGCTTTTGTAGCAAAAGTTTCAAAATTAAATGGTCTTAATATAAGTGTAATGGGCAATTCTTTAATAATTTCTAGAGCTATCAAAACACCTACTAATAAAATATTAGTTTTTAGATATGGTAAATGAATATTTGTAAATGTTTTTAATTTTGAATACCCAAGAAGATAAGCATTTTCATCTATTGAATTATTAATTTTTGAATAACCAGATTTAATTCCATTAAACGATAATGAAAAAAATCTAACAAAGTAAGCAATAACAAGACCTAATATTGATCCGATAAATACATTTTTAAAGCTACTAAAGCCAAAAATTGAGCTTAATAAATCACTGAACCATGAAATAAAAGTAATAAATGCTACAGCCAAAATAATACCTGGTAATGCATACCCTGAAATTGAAAAATTTGATAGATAAGTTATTAGTTTGTTTTTTGATACCCTGGTTCCGTAATTACTTATAAATGAAAAGGCAATTAAGAAAATACTAGATAAAAAAACTAATAATAAAGTATTTATATTTAATGACCAGAAATCTATATCTTGAAAATATTTAGGAAATTTTATTGTCCAGTAAGTCATTTGTGAAACTGGAAAAACAAAACTACAAAAAAATAATAACGAACAAAAAACTGATACAAAAAAGGATTTTTTACCTTTCAAATATATTTTTGGAATAGCTTTGTTACCTTTTGAGTTTTGATGATATTTGGCCCCTTTTCTCGATAAATTCTCAATAAGAAACAGAATTAAAATGAAGAATAACAAAACAAATGAAAGTTGATTTGCAGTATTCAGGTCATCAAATGATATCCAAGCATTATAAATAGCTGTAGTTAACGTAGATATACTAAAAAAATCAACAGTACCAAAATCAGATAAGGTTTCCATAGCCACAAGGGATAAGCCAACAACTATTGCCGGTCTTGCCGATGGTAATATTATTTTTATAAAAGTTTCATAAACTGTTAATCCCAGGTTCTTACCAACCTCTATAAGATTATGAGACTGAAATATAAAAGATGCTCTTGTTAAGACGTAAACATAACCAAAGAGTGAAAATGAAATTGAAAATATTGATCCAAATATACCATCAAATTTAGGTATATATTTATTGTAATCACCTTCACCAAATAAAAATGTTAATATGGTGAAAGCAGTTCCGTAATTTTCAAAAAATGCCACTAAAGAATAAGCATATATATATGCAGGCACAGCAAAAGATAAGATTAAAGCCCATTTAAAAAAGTTTGCTCCTGGAAAATAATAAAATGATACAAAATATGCCGCTGTTACTCCAAAAAATAAAGTTAAAAATAAAACTCCCGATAAAATTAAAAAAGAATTACTTAAATATTTTAAAAGAAAAGTATCTTTTAAAAGATCAAAATAACTACCTGTGGTATCGAAAAAACTTATAAAAACAGTTAAAATTGGTATGGCTACCAATAATGGAATTAAAAAAGCAAATATAAACCAAAAATTTAATTTTCTACTCAATTCTCCTCCTGAATTTAGTCACCGGAGGAGTCCAGTGACTAAACTATTCTATTATAAAATTACCAACCAGCTTGATTCATTACTTTCAAAGCTTTTGCTTGGAGTTTTCCATAATTAGAAACTTTTGTTTTTAAATCTTGTTTAAAATCCAAACCAAATTGTGCAATTAATTTATTTGCCTTAACACCTGGTATCATTGGATACTCAAATGTATTGTTAACAATATGTTGTTGAGCTTCGGGGGTTAGAAG
>MDTB01185916.1_pt1 | contig 11849 bp, 11 predicted proteins | sample 811161 | NCBI WGS metagenome assembly MDTB01 (sample SAMN05326650, study PRJNA326480) | marine metagenome | isolation source: seawater | place: Mediterranean Sea | collected 2009
AGATTAGATAAAGACTCTGCTAGTACTAGCAAAATAATGGAAGAAAAATTAAATGAGTTTAAACAAACTGGCGATATTTTAATTGGTACACAAATGGTAGCTAAGGGCCATCATATTGAAGACGTAACCTTGGTTGGTGTTTTGGGAATTGATACATCATTAAACTTACCAGATTATCGATCAGCTGAACGTGCATTTCAATTGCTACTTCAAGTTGCAGGTCGTTCTGGCCGAGGCAAAGATCCTGGAGAAGTCATTGTACAAAGCTTTCAACCGAAGCACTATATTTTCTCGTTTTCAAAAAACCATGACATTAATGGGTTTACTGAACGAGAGTTGCAATTTAGACAAGAGCTTTTTTATCCGCCATATTCTGAAATGACCCATTTAATTATTAGTTCTGAATCTGTTGAATGTGCGAAAACTTACTCTGAAATACTGGCTTCATATTTACGTGCTAACACCTGCCCATTAAATGACGCTATATTAATCTCTGGACCGAATCCTGCACCTATTGAAAAAGTTCGAAACTATTTTCGTTTTCAAATATTGCTTAAATTTCCACCCTCTAAGAGCTCTAAAGTAAGACAACTGCTACTTAATTGTCCAAAACCTACAAAGCAAGTACGTTTTATTATTGATTTTTCACCGAAGCAACTTTTATAAGAAAACATAGCAAACGATTATAATGTCATTAGTAAAGCTTTTCGCAAACCCAGAAATCATACATCCATCTCAAAAACTTCTAATTGGCTCTAAGGCAGCTAAAGAAGTTGCGTCTATCTTAATGCGATGTGGATTTAAATCTAAAAATATCATAACCACAGATATTTCTTATCCCAGAGATGCTTTCACTTTAAATAGAAGTAAAAGCACACTACATATTCACCCGCCAAGGAAACTTGATGACATAGAACCACTTTTTAATTTAAAAATTCAGCTAAAAAGACAACTTTTTGCAAAGTTTAATGGTTTTAAAGGCAAGCATACATTTCATGATAGATTAGGAAGAAGCTTAATAGATGGACCTACAACTCTTTTAGAAACAAAAATAAACCCTTTCCTAAATAAACTTTTAGGTACCTCTACTTCTTTTATTGAAGAAGGAAACATTTTATTTTTAAATGACAAAAATCATTTATTTAAAGCTATAATTGGTGATGATCTACTTCTACTTAATCGTACTATTTATCCAGAATTAGATGATACAACTATCATCAATAATATTTCGAAAGATCTAGGGATATTGTCAGATAATATCTATGTTGTTCCTCAACCTGCCTTTTATCACCTAGATATGTGCTGCTTTTCACCCAAGCCGGGAACCATAACAATAAATAAAGAGTTTCATGACCAAACAGAAAACTTATTTGAGCCTCCATTTAGTAATGCTTTAATTGATCAAGGTTTTGATCTTTTATATCAAAAAGGGATATCTAAAAATATGAATTTATTTAACCATATTATCTTTAAAGATGGACAGGATAACTCACATATCATTTTTTTAGGTTTTCCTTCAACGTTATATAATGACTTAATTTACAGTGAATTCACTGCAGTACTAAAACAGGAAATAGGCGATTTTCAAGCACATCAATTATCACTTAAGACTTCAAAATACTTATTAGAAAGAAGTGCTGGATTGCGCTGCATCACACGAAATATTTATACCCATTAAAATCGTTTAGATTTAAATATCGTTCTCATTTTACTAAACTCAAAAAAACCTTCCTTGCCATAAAAATGGGTCATTTCATCATTACTTAAATGACTTAATGATGAGTAATTAATAGATTCGATTAACGTGTCGTTAAAGGTTACTTGGTTAGCTTTAGAGTAATTTAACAAATAATGTTGTTCTGATTGATCATTTCCAAAAAAATATACACTTTTAGAATGTTTTTTTTGGTTTATATAATTTATAGCATCAGGAAAATCCTCGTACTTTATAACCGATATCAATGGCCCAAAAATTTCTTCATTTAACACTTTCATTTCAATTGTTGGATCAATAATAAATGTAAGTGGAAACATAACATGCTTTTTACTGAGTTCTTTTTTTAACGGATACTGTATATATTCAATTCCTTTCTGCTTTACCTCGCTCATATAAGATTCTAACCTTTCTTGATGTTCTTTATTGATAATGTAAGTGGGTTGCGATAGAACACCTTTATCGCTTGGTTTACTTAACATCTGCTTTGTTTCATTGATAAACTCATTAAACAAACTATTTTTCACCAAAATATAATCTGGCGCATGACTATGTTGACCAGAATTAAACATTTTAGAATAAATAATTTTATTTAATGCATATTTTAAGTTTGCTTTATTGGCTATGATAGCTGGTGTCATTTCACTACATTCAAAATGAATTGCCATCCGATAGTTTGTGATGTCTTTTAACATCACGCCAGCCAAACTTTTCTCTCCAGAATAAAATAACTTATCAAAAGGAATTAATCCAAATGAGAGTGTAACCTTATCATCACCTGTAATGACTGAAATATCATTTTCTTCAAATTCAGATGTTATCATTTCTTCTATTAAACTACTTACATGTGGTGTTTTATTAGATAATTTTAGTATTACTCTATTGCCAGCAGCAATAGCACTGATTAATGGCATAAAGGCTGATGAAAATGGAAAATTCCAGGACGTAATAATACCTACACATCCATAAGGATATGGCGTTACTTTTTTATTAACAAATAATTTATTTATGCTACTATTGGCATGATGATTTGAATTTTCAACCCACTTTTTTAATTCTTTCAGCGATAATTTTATTAAAGCTAATGGTAAGATGACTTCGTGATTTAAAACCTCTTTTGAATGCCTTAAACCAAAATCTTTATTTTGTGCTACAACAATTTTATCTAAATTATTTTCGATCAGCGTTTTTAACCTAATTAATTGTTTTTTTCGATAATTAATTGTAGGTATAGATTTACTTTGAGATAACTCTTTTTGAACAGATAGCGTTCGTTTTAAGCGTAATAAATCTGCAAATGTATGATTAATATTATTGTGATTAACATCTATATTTTTTTTTATACTTGCTATTTTTTTTTCTGATTTTTCTTCGACTCTCTCATTTTGATGTTCTTGAACTACATCAGTACTATTTTCTATTTGTTTAATTGAACTTTTTGATTTAAATAATGATTTCAAATGATCTTGATAATAAGTCAGCTTACTTTTAAATACAGAAAAAATAGCTGAAATTTTATCATCCATTACGATGTCTTCACCGAAGAGATTATCTTCTGTAAAAGAATAATTTTCTTTGATTTTCTTTTCAAAGAAATGATCGTTTTTGTTATTTCCTATATCATCATTCATAATTCAAACTTTCAAGAGAGTTTAACATCACGCGTTTCATTGATAAGGTATACCAATTTTTAAAGTTATTTAAACATTTATGATAAATATTATAGTTTTTTTGCAAGCACCCACAAAAAGGCACCTTCAACGATAGACCAAAGAGGAATTAAAATTAACGAAAATAATTGATAGCTATCAATTAAAGCACGGTCTGAATTAATGATTCCAACAAAGGCAACGCCATTGCTAAACCCTAATAGCAATCCTAAAATTACTAGATATTTAGGTATCATCTTGTTTGACCAGGCTAAACCACTGACAATCGTAAACCATATGCAAGCCGTTAAATGCCATAATAGAAAGGAATCTGAACTATAAAACAGATAACGCGCATATATTTTTTTAACTTCAATAGACATTGAGCTCATTGTATCAATCATTGGTAGAAAGTTACGAGCGGCTTCAACATATTCGTATAGTGCAGAACCTAATCCAATTAAAATTAAAATATTTACCCAAGACATATAAGCCCTATTTTCTGGTCTGGCAAGATGATTAAACACCATAATTACAGCAATAAAACATAAATATCCTAAAATATTAGACCAATCTTTTATCAAGATAAAAGTTGAATAATTTTTTGCTTTTTCAAAAAAGGCTAACGATGCTGAACCGCGTAAAACACTAGGAATTAACTGGGAGATAATAATAGAAACGGTCCAAAAAAAGCCAGATAGTAATGCAAATATACTACCTAACTTAAGATAACTTATTGTTTTTTTATTAACAGCCATGATGAATCCTCTTCAATTTTTATAATAACTGATTTATTTCTTTTTTCCTAAATTATTTTTAATATGTCACTATAAAATGATTTCTAAACCTTCTTTTGCAACATCAACTTTTCTGTCTTTTGAAATCCTTTTTCTTAAATCCTTTTCGATTTTATCCAATTCATCATCAGTACGAATAGGATCATGATGAAATGCTACAAAATGTTTCACGTTACTTTTTTCAACAACATCGCAAACCATACCGATAGAACTATGTCCCCAACCTTTTTTAATTTCCATTTCTTTGTCTAAATACTGTGTATCATGTATCAAAACATCTGCATCTTTAAAAAAGTTTACAAACTCATCTAATGTTTTGTTAGGTTTTTGTGGTGGCATTAATTCATTATCTGGACAAAAAATAACAATCTTATCTTTATAAATTATTTTATATGCATAACATCCACCTGGGTGATTTGTAATCATTTTTTCAACTTTTATTTTATGCTTTGTCAACTTTTCTAATTCATCTAAGCTATGTATTTGAATATCGCTAGGAAGTGCATCAAATTCAATTGGAAACTGAATCCCATTCATTTGATCTGACACTTTTATTTGCCAGCCAATATCGAACCCTGAATACACATCAATTTTTTGTCCAGGAATGTAAATTTGAGGAAAGAAAGGTAACCCTTGAATGTGATCCCAATGAAAATGTGTCCATAAAATTTGAATTTGATCTAATGGTTTTTTTAATAGTTTTTTACCTAATTTTTGAATACCTAATCCAGCATCCAAAATAAGTTGTAAATCTTTCTCAAAAATAATATTTACACAAGTTGTATGTCCACCGTATTTACAATATTCAATTCCTGGAGAAGGAAAAGATCCTCTAACTCCCCAAAATTCTATTTTCAATTAGATCACTCCTCAAATTTCTCAACGAATACCCTTAAAAAGAATATTTTAAACCTTTTTTATTTTTAAATTCAAATATTTGATTTGATAGAAAAAAGTTTAACATAATTATAATTGTGGTAACCACATACTATGAGTTTAAAAGGAAAAACACTATTTATCACTGGATCGTCACGCGGTATAGGGCATGCTATTGCTTTACGTGCTGCTCAAGACGGAGCAAATATTGCTATTGTTGCGAAAACTGTTGAGCCACACCCAAAACTACCAGGCACTATTATTACAGCCGCTCAAGATATGGTAGATGCGGGAGGGAATGCCATTGCAATTCAGACAGACCTTCGTTACGAAGATCAAATTATTGCCGCTATTGAAAAAACAGTTAGCACATTTGGTGGAATTGATATTTGCGTTAATAATGCAAGCTCATTATTTATTGGCCCAACCATAAAAACGCCAACAAAACGCTTTGACTTAATGAACCAAATTAACGCAAGAGGTACTTATTTAACGTCGAAACATTGCTTTAACTACCTTAAAAAATCAAAAAACCCACATATTTTAATGATTTCTCCCCCATTAAAAATGGATCCTAAATGGTTTGCACCTTGCCTGGGCTGGGCAATGGCGAAAACAGGAATGAGTCTGTGTGTATTAGGTCTTTCAGAGGAATTTAAAAAGAAAAAAATTGCAGTCAATGCGCTTTGGCCAAAATCAACTATTGCTACGGCTGCTGTAAAAAATATTGTAGGTGGGTCAATTATGATACAATCATCACGCTATGCATCAATTATGGGCGATGCAGCCTATGAAATTCTTACAAAAAAATCGAAAGAATTTACTGGCCATTTCTTATTAGATGAAGATGTTTTAAAAGATGCTGGGATAACTGATTTTAAGCAATATGCAGTAAACCCAAGGATAAAATTAACAATGGATTTCTTTGTCGACCCAGATTAATTGACAAAAGAAAACTTATTGTCTAACTTAAATCATATGAAAGCACTTATTGTAATTGATCATGGTTCTCGACTAAAAGCTGCAAATGACATGATTTTTGATGTTGTTGATATGTTACGCAATAAAAACAAGGACATTATTATCGAGGGTTGCCATATGGAGCTTGCTGAGCCAGATATTGCCACAACATTTACAAAATGTGTTGAGTTAGGTGCTACTCATATTATAGCGCAACCCTTTATGCTATCCCCAGGACGGCACTCTACATCAGATATCCCGCAACTAGTAGATGATATTGCGCGCAAATTTCCAACTATTTCCTATGAAGTAAAGCCACACTTTGGCACACATGAAAAAATGCCTGATATTTTGTTTGATAATTGTGGGTTATAGTTCCATAATTAAAAACTTTATCTAATAACCCCATACTTTTTCGGATTCATCAATAAACTCAACCATGTTAAAATGAATATATGAACAGCAAAGTCATTTTAGTATTTTTTATTGGATTATTGTTAGTCACTTTAATTTTTTTAGCTAAAAATCAATTTATTTATGCATCTTCTACCGTCATGCCAAATGATTTTTATGATATACAGATTGATAATATTGATCGAAAAGCCTTAAAACTAAATGCGTTTAAAAATAGCCCTATATTAATAGTTAACGTAGCTAGTCGCTGTGGCTATACCAGACAGTATTCCGGTCTTGAAGAGCTTTATCAAACGTATAAAGACAAAGGGTTGGTTATCATTGGTGTTCCAACAAATGATTTTGGTGGCCAAGAACCTGGGACAGAAGAAAGTATAAAAACATTTTGTCAAACAACCTATGGGGTTTCTTTTACCATGACAGAAAAGGTAAGCACTCGTGGAAAAAACCAGCATCCTCTATTTGCTTTTTTGACTCAATCAAATCCAGATTTGAAAGGCCCTGTATCTTGGAACTTTAATAAGTTTTTAATTTCAAAAGAAGGCAAGTTAATTAAGCGATTTGGCTCTAATACAAAGCCTTTATCAGAAAAACTCACCGCAAGTATAGATGCGGCACTAAAGTAATAACTTTTTATTTATTCTTCATTTTTATTCCAATAATAGTTTTCAAAAAAATTTCTAATCGTTATACTTTTAGGTATGCTTTCAATTGTTTTATTTATCTTAGGCTTCATTGCATTATGGAAAGGTGGCGAATATATCGTGGAAGGTGCTAGTGCCATTGCGCGGCGTTTTGCTATACCAGAAATCATTATTGGATTAACACTTGTTTCTATTGGCACATCTCTACCGGAGCTATTTGTAAATGTATTTGCTAGCTTAAAACAAGAATCAACGATTGTATTTGGCAATATTATTGGTAGCAATATATCAAACACCTTACTTATTCTCGGGCTAACAGGCATGATTTTCCCTTTCAAAATTGTAAAACTAAATATCAAAAAAGAAATTTACCTATACAGTCTTATTGTTTTAATAACTGCTTGTCTTTTATATATTGGTCGAACAGAAACCTCTTTCCAACTAGGTATATTGGCGGGGATAATATTATTATCAACCTGTGTTATAGCGATTTACTTATTTTATCAACAATCTTCGAATGAGCATGATGACGCAGAAAATCAGCCTACGTCGTTAACACGTCCATTACTTTACTTTTTAGCTGGCTGTATATTGTTGCCTTTAGGTGGCCAATGGGTAGTAAAATCTGCGATTGCTATCGCTACTGTTTTTGGTATTTCTAAACACTTAATTTCATTATTTGCCATTGCAATTGGAACATCTCTACCAGAATTGGTTACGAGTATTATCGCTGCAAAAAAACAAAACTCCTCTTTAGCACTAGGAAATATTTTAGGATCCAACATTTTTAATTTGTCACTTATTTTAGGTATAAGCTCATTGATATCACCTGTTATTGTTGCCTCATCAAGCACTATTGACTTTGCTGTATTACTTTATTCTGCTTTTCTATTACTCTCACTTCCCTTTGCGATTAAAAAGCCATTTCTAAACAAACTGATTTATGTAATTTTATTTATGTCTTATGTTTTATACATTCTTTTTCTATTTATTAGATAGGCTTTACTTTTTTAACGTTAAATCTTTTGATATACTCATAACAACTTTTAATTATAAGGAACACTCATGAAAGGTATAATTTTAGCTGGTGGATCAGGAACAAGACTTTACCCATTAACAAAATCAACATCAAAGCAATTACTCCCTATTTATGACAAACCCATGATTTATTACCCTTTGTCTTTATTAATGTTAGCCAATATCACTGACTATTTAATTATTACCACTCCTCATGATTTAGCTGGTTTTAAATCATTATTAGGTGACGGTTCACAACTGGGAATTAATATCTCATATAAAATTCAAGAAAAACCAGCTGGTATTGCCCAGGCGTTTGTCATTGGTGATGATTTTATTGGTGATGATTCAGTCTGCTTTATTTTGGGTGATAATATTTTTTACGGGCATGGCCTGCCACAACTAATTCGGAAAGCCATTCAGGAAAATTCAGGCGCCACCATATTTGGGCAATATGTACATGACCCAGAACGTTACGGCGTTGCTAGCTATGATGATAATGGGAACGTATTAAGTCTTGAAGAAAAGCCAAAAAATCCAAAAAGTAACATGGCTGTTACTGGCTTATATATTTATGATAACCAAGTCTGCTCTATTGCAAAATCGCTAAACCCTTCTGCTCGAGGAGAACTTGAGATTACTGATGTAAATAAGGCATATCTAAAACAAGGCCAATTATCCTTAAAAATTTTAGGTCGTGGAACAGCATGGCTTGATACAGGAACACATGAAAGTTTACATAATGCGAGTGTATTTATAGAAGTGATTGAAAAAAGGCAAAGTTTAAAAATTGCCTGTTTAGAAGAAATTGCCTTTCGCATGAAATTTATAAGCAAAGAACAATTGCTATCTGAATCACAAAAATATAATAATGATTATGGCCGTTATTTAGCTGATATTGCTGAGGAAAAATTATGAAAACAATTTTAATTACTGGTGGATCTGGCTTTATAGGGTCTCACTTTATCCATTATATTCTAAGTAATTACCCTGATTACACCTTCGTCAATTTAGACAAATTAACGTATGCACATTGTGATGATCATTTAGCCTCTATCCAGCAACACAATCGTTACACCTTTATTGAAGGTGATATTTGTGATCAAACACTGATTAAATCACTTTTTGAGCAGTATCAATTTCAAGGCGTATTTCATTTTGCGGCAGAATCACATGTAGACAACTCTATCAGTGGACCAGAAATATTTATTGATACAAATATCAAAGGGACGTATAACCTTATACATGCGGCTAAAGAATTATGGATGTCGAGTCCTTTTAATGTGAAAGAGTTGTTTAAAGACGCCCGTTTTCATCATATCTCTACAGATGAGGTATATGGGTCACTTGGTCCAACAGGTGCCTTTAGCGAAACAACAGCCTATGCCCCAAATTCACCTTACTCTGCGTCGAAGGCAAGTAGTGACTTTATTGTTAGGTCGTATCACCATACCTTTGGTTTAAATATCACTATCAGTAATTGTTCAAATAATTACGGGCCACATCAACATGATGAAAAGCTGATTCCTACAGTTATTAGAAATGCGATTAATCATAACCCTATTCCTATTTATGGTGACGGTAAAAATATTCGTGATTGGTTATATGTTGAAGATCATGCAAGTGCTATTTGTGCTATTTTTGATAAAGGAAAAGCCGGTGATACCTATAATATCGGTACTAAAAACGAACAGACAAACATTGATTTATGTCATCTTATTTGTTCAATTTTGGATAAGCTAAAACCATCCTCAACGCTTGGCAGCTATACAGAGCTCATTACCTTTGTGAAAGATAGACCTGGTCATGATCAACGTTATGCAATTGACTCAAGCAAAATTGAAACTGAACTAGGATGGTCTGCACAAGCTGATTTTAATACTCACCTTACCCATACTCTCCAATTTTATATTGATAAATATGCAGCTAACTGATCAAGAACGACTTGTTTTACTTTTAAAACAAAAAGGAACGGGTAAAACCATGAGCAAATCGTTAAGCGCTGAGCAATTGGTCGAATTAACCGCTCTTGTTCGCTCAAATCAAGTTGAAAGTGCAACGATTGCAACCATATTAACGGCATTTTTGATGCTTCCCAATACGGATACTGAACTGGCTTGGTTTACAGAAGTAAAAAACGATTTTACTAACCGTGTTCACCCCGATTGTCATTTTCTTTTTACACAAGAAGCATTAAAATCACCTGCTGATAACCTGATAAACTTTGCTAAGATTGCTATTGCTGAAACAGATTTATCACGAACAGAAATGCTGTCAGCGTTAGACTATGTTTTTGATGATTCTATCCCTGAGCAATATAAAACTGCTTTTTTAGAGGCGGAGCGCTTAAAAGAAGAAAGTAAGCAAGAAAATTTAGCTACATTGGATTTTTGTTATCAAAAAAGTAGCCATGACATTATAGACTTACCCGTATTAATTGATATCGCAAACCCATATGATGGCTTTAACCGTCACTATAACTTATCGTTATTTTTAGCTCCTTTTTTGGCGGCCTTAGGGTTTCCTGTTCTATTACATGGCACTGCAGAAGTTGCACCCAAACGCGGTATAAACCCATACAAATTATTAAAACAAGCCAAGAAAGACCCTCTTAAATCGATTAATCAGGTTAAAGAAAACTTGTTAAATGACCAGATTGGATGGGCTTATTTAGACCAGACTCTATTTTGCCCTGAACTACATCAGTTAACAGCATTAAGAGCTAGCTTAGTCAAACGGCCTGTTTTAACAACTATTGAAAAATTCTTATTGCCTATTCAAGCACAAAAGACAGTGATGATCACTGGTTATACTCACCCACCTTATAGACAAAAAACCATTGATTTATTAAATCACCTTCCTTCTTTAGATGGATACTTGCTAGTAAGAGGGATGGAAGGATCTGCCCAAGCGCCATTGGATAAACGTTGCCCAGCTATTGTTAGCGTTAATGGCGCTATTGAGGAAACCTTTATCAGGCCTAATGACTTTTCATTTGACGAAATAGAACGTGTGTCGCCTAACACAGCATTAAGCGTTGAAGATACATTACGATACAGTCTTACTGCTTTTGATAAAGATAGTGAGGCCTTTAAGCATTTGGCATTCCAAGCAATGGCTATTATTACCTCACTTCAATTAGCTGACCAAAAATCAATCAGAACTCAACTAAACCATCCAAGCTTTATCGCTAACTTCAAGCAGCGTTGGGAACGTTATTGATTTTAGGATATAGTGCATAAATTAATATCACACACTGTTTTACATCTTGTCTTTTCGCTTATATAAATTAGCTCCATTTGTTTTTGAGTTTTAACAATTAAATCTAAAAGATCGTTAAAATCGCTTGATAAGTTTTCTGTTAATTTTAAAAAGATAGCTTTTATTGAATTATTTAGTTCTTTCAAATCTTCTTTAATTGAAGCAAAGCAGTCATTCTTCGAATTTAATTCGAACGATAATTCTTTTGTATCGTTATCATTATTAATAAAGATTTTTAATACCTCATCCTGGATAAGAATTGGACAATTTAGCTCAAATTGAATTTTAACCTCCAGAAAGAACATATCACATTTAACTGTTTCTTTTACCTTTTCACATTGATTTTTAAGATCTTGAAACATGTTTTGACTTAGCTCTAGCGTATTAAACTCTACTGGAAATAGTAGCTTGTCGATTAAATCAATTACAATTCCATAACTTTTGAAATAATCATTTTTTTCAGCATGAGTATTCAGGGCTTTTATTAAAGGAAAAAATTTTCCTGAAAAATTTGAAT
>MDTB01033171.1_pt1 | contig 11848 bp, 11 predicted proteins | sample 811161 | NCBI WGS metagenome assembly MDTB01 (sample SAMN05326650, study PRJNA326480) | marine metagenome | isolation source: seawater | place: Mediterranean Sea | collected 2009
ATAAAAATAAAAATTATTTTGAATGTGCATTTACCCTCTCTGACGGTGGTATCAATACTGAGACTACTACAAAAAATTTATCTGATGGAACTGTAAGTAATGTGCAATATCAAGAACTTTAATCTATTTTAGATTAACAACATCATAATGTATCAGGCTGGGTTGAAGAACAGAAAACATATTTTTTAAGTTGAAATTTTTAAAAATCAGATCAAAGCATGTACAAGGTATTTTAGAGCCAAATAGTTCTAGAAAATATCAAATTTAAAGATTTCAGCAAAAATACAAAGGTCATGTTCGTAAAGAAGTTTGGGATTTGTAAGAATATTCTGCAGTTGTTAGTGTCTCATTCTCAAGCAACACATCAAAGCTCTTAATTAGATGGACACTTAAAAATCAATTTAAAATACATCACATGACGGATGTAGAAGTCAGTGGTTTTGATCTATATCAGAAAAAATATAATGGGTGGCACTTTATTAGTACAGAAGCACCCAATGATTTGAAGAATGAAAGATACTTTTTTAAAGGATTGCAAAGAGAGTTGAGGCAATATAGGATTCATTCCCCACTTTACAATACCCTAACTGATCTTGAATTAGGGTTTGATAGTAATTCCGTCATAAAAATTATTTATAAAAATGGTCCCCCATTAATTTTTTATGGAACTAGTATAACGCAAGGTGGTTGTGCTTCAAGACCCGGTTTGGCATATACCAATATTATTTCTAGAAAATTAGATAGATTGTATCAATTTGGAGTTTAGTGGAAATGGCCATTTAGAAATATCAATTGCTAATATTAGCTAAAATAGATCATGCATTCTTCATTATAGATTGTATGTGGAATATTGATGAAAAGATAGTTCTTGAAAATACACAATTATTTATAAATGCTTTGCAATCAAAAAAAAAAGAATTTTAAATCCCCAATAATTTTCTATGAGCAATATCTATCAAACTTAAATCACCCAGATAAAAAATTTATCAAATCCCTTATTAAGAAAAATATGGCTTTGAAAGATAATCTAAGCATCTAATAAATAAATTACGAGAAATTCTATTGATTTAAAATGTTTGGGGATAATTTTAAACATAAAGTTAGTATAGAGATAGAGGCACATGTCATGCTTATAAAATAAAGAAATTGGGTAGGCGATATGTTATGAAGATTATGATAATTTGAAAAAAAATATTCGGCCACAATAAAAAATGGAATTTTCAAATTAGGTTGTAGTTGTTTTATATAATTTAAACTGTTTTTCGTCAACTGATTAAGTTAAATCAGACAGCTTTAAATTATGAACGCGCCAAACAACAAGGCATGTTTAGTTGAAAGGATGGAAATAACATATATTATTTCTGAGAAAGTTGCTATAGCTTTGTTTTTAATTTGCAGATATAATTTTTGAAAAAACAAAATTACATGAAACTTATTTTAAAATATTTTGATTATTTTGTGATGTTTTTTATCGCTTGTTTTTTCCATATATTGTACTCAAATCTTGGTTATAATCCCACTGATGATGGATGGTTGCTTGCTTTCTCAAAAAGAATTTACTTAGGTCAAATACCACATTTAGATTTTATTTCAGTTAGACCTGCTGGTAGTCCCCTGCTTCATTTACCTACATTACTTTTTGCTCAAGAAAATCTTTATATTTTTTCGAGATTTATAGTTTGGATACAATTTGTGACAATAAATTTTATCTGGATAAAAATAATTTTTCAAAATCCAAATACAAAAATCAGCAAAAAAAACATAATCTCGCTGGCAATCATTTCAACTATGTTATCAGCGCACACCTTCCCAATAATGGTGTGGACTACTATTGACGGAGTCTTTTGTTCATTGATTGGTTTATTTATAATTATTAGGATTCAAAAATACAAGACTATTGGGTACTTCTTTATTGGTTTTGCTTATTTATGTAAACAATCTTTTCTTTTATTACCCTTTGTAATTTTATGGGCTTTAAGAGATTGGCAGAAAAAAAAGTACATTTTTTCTGTACTATTACCTGGGTTAATATATTTTTCCATGTTAGCTATAACTGGAGCTTTTAATGACTTTATAATACAATTAACAAGTAATAACGAATCAAGTCTGCTGTTTAATATTACTCTTAATTACTTCTATGATAATGGTAGTTGGCACACAAATTATTGCGAATATTCATTACTGGGTTTTATCTTTTCATTCATACTTATCACTATAAAAAATAATGGTTTGCAAAAAAGAAATTCAGCAACAATAATTTTATTACTTGTGATCTTATTTTTGACATTTATAATATTCTTTAGACAAATATATCTTAGCAACTTTCATGCTTTAGGTTTTTTTCTATTTGGTTTGAACTTAGGAATTATAATTCATGAGACTATCTACAATAAAGATAATCATAACATGCCGTTTTACATCATATCATTGTTTCTTGCATGGTCGGTTTCTTTATCAATGGGATACAGATACCCAAGCTTAGTAAATGGTTTACTTTTTTGTAATATCTTACATTATTCTGTAAAAATAATAAGTTTAAAAAACTTAAGATTTAATCTTGATTATATATCAAAAAAGAGAATGATTTTTTTTGGCATTTTATTAATAATTATAAGTTCAACATTTAATGAATATTTATTGACTTACCTATTATCAAAAGATCAAAGTATTTCAAATATTTTCAAATCAATTATTTGGATTCTTAATTTGTCCGGAATTATAATTGGAATTACCATTATTATCATTTCTAATTCCAAAATTAAATTTATAGATATTAGGAAATATTCATTTATTGGGAGTTTTTTATTTGTAATTATCATTGCCCATTTTTTCCACAATTCTCGATTAAATAAAATTTATTTGGAGCTTCCTGCAGACAAACTTAATTATAGCCTTTCAAATATTTTCCCTGGAGGAAATGGTATTTTTACAAATAAAAATATTTACGACTTACTTTTAGAACTAAAAGATATTGTAGCTTCCAATGATAATAAACTATACGCAATAATTCCAGATATAGCAGGGTACTGGCCATCAGCAAATCAGGAAAATTATCTTTCAGCAGATTGGATTCAAAAAAGAGAGGTCCCAACAAAAAAGTACCTAGAACAAATTAAATCTGATATTTTTAATTTGACTGATAATAGTGGAGTTATTATACTCCAGAAATATAAGCTCGATTGTTTTTTTAGCTGTATGTGTGAGCAGAATCCAAACCTACCAATATATACTTTTATAAAAGATAATTTTCAAAAAATTAAAGAAACCAAATTTTATTGGATTTATAAAAAAAAAGAAATGCTACCAATAAGTACACAAAATATTAAATAAGATTTGATGAATATCTCTAACGGATTAAAAAGATTTAATACCGCTTTTATTTTTAAAACAAAATAAAATAAAAATCGTACATCAACAACAAAACAGATTGAAACAATGGAAAAAAAATTAATTGTAGATCTTGATAAATCATTGATCAAAATTGACCTGTTTTCAGAATTGCTGTGCATTGCAATTATTAATAATCCGATAATTTTTTTAAAAACATTATTTTTCCTTTGCAAGAGCAAAGCTTATGCAAAAAAATTTTTATCTGAGAACATTATAATTGACTTAAAAAACATACCATACAACCAATCAGTGGTTGAATTAATAAATGAATATAAGGAGAATGACTATAAAATCATTTTAACAACAGGTGCATCAAAAATTCATGCTGAAAAAATAGTTCAATATTTAAAAATATTCGACGATTTTATATCATCTGATGAAAAAATAAACAACGTGAGAAATACAAAATTAAAGCTTATAAAAAACCGTTATGATACAAAATTCACCTACATCGGGTCCTCCTTGAAAGATATTTCTATTTGGAAAGAATGTGGAAAAGCTATAATTGTAGGTAAGAAAAAAACTGTTGAAAAAAAACTCAGAGCAATTAACGTAAACATAATCCAAGTATTAGATGATAAAAATAAATTAGGACATAATGTTTTAAATCAGTTACGTGTTTATCAATGGTCAAAAAACTTTCTTTTATTTATTCCAAGTATATCTAGTCATAAAATTTTTGAACCTAATTATGATTATATCAATTCCTTATATGGATTTTTTAGTTTTAGTCTTGCAGCATCAAGTATCTATATCTTAAATGATATCATTGATCTTCAAAATGATCGAGAGCATCCTCAAAAAGCGATTAGGCCATTAGCTTCAGGCCAAATTTCAACGTTCTTTGGATTAATTTTATTTCTAATTTGTTTTTCTTCATCCTTAATGACATCATTATTAATTGGTATAGATTTTTTTACAATTATTATTGTCTATTTTTTTCTTAATCTTATTTACTCAAAATATATAAAAAAACTAATTGTCATTGATGTAATTCTGCTAACTCTGTTTTATGTAATTAGAATTATCGCTGGACATTTTATGGATAATATAATTTTTTCGTCATGGCTTTTCTCTTTTTCCACCTGTTTGTTCTTGAGTTTGGTTTTACTTAAACGCTACTCAGAATTGATATTTTTAAAAAAAAAGAATTTAAGTTTAGATACTGGAAAAGGGTATGCATCGGAGGATGCCTCAATTATACAAACTGTAGGAATATCAAGCGGCTTAATATCAGCTCTATTACTAATACTTTATTCAAGAAGTGAACAGGCACAAACATTGTATCAAACTCCGATTATTCTTGCAGCTCTGGCTCCTAGCATAATTCTTTGGATAAGCAGAATATGGTTACGTGCTAAAAGAGGGGAAATTAATATTGATCCAGTTTTATATTTATTAAGAGATAGATATTTGTATTATATAATTTTATACTTTTTAATTGTATTTTATTTTTCAAGAATTAGTTATTAGTTGCTATGTCTAAAATTTATAGAATTTTTTTAAGCTATTACCTTAGATCTCTCAAGACCAAAATAAATCTTGAAACAAGTATTTTGGATTTGCGAAATAAAATTATCAACCATATTAATAAAATGCCCGACCATCTTGCATTTGGTATCAAACTCCTATCTTTAATATTTATTATAAAATATTTTTTTTTAAAAATGTTTTTGAGACACTCTTACCCTGAAAAGGTGTTTTTCAACCTAAAAAGTACCAATTTACAACTTTTTAAAAATTTTATTCGATTTCATACTAGTATTATTTCAATCACAAATGTTGAAGAAAAACTGAAATTATTTTCCAAAAACAAAAAATTGGCAAGAAAAATAAATAATCGTAAGTACTTTGACTTCATTATTGTTGGCTCTGGACCAGGTGGTGCAATAGCAGCATTGGAACTTCAAACAGCTGGGTTTGACACCTGTATCATTGAGAATGGTAATCAAATTAAGCAAAATACGTTTAAACCCTTTTCATATAACGAAATGGTCAACCAATACAAACACACAGGAATCACAGCGACTCTTGGAAACGCAAATATTGCTTATGCTGAAGGGAACACTTTTGGAGGTGGTAGTGAAATTAATAGCGGACTTTATCATAGGACACCTGATCATATTCTTGATCATTGGAGGAAAAAGTTTAATCTTAAAAATTCAAACTTAGAACATTTAGAGCATCATTTTGATTCGATTGAAAAAGATTTACATGTTAGCTATTTCCCTGCTAAACATTTGCCCGTTGCTTCTATGAAATTAATGAAAGGCGCAGCAAAGCTCAATTGGGAAGCAAATGAGATACCACGGTGGTTTAAGTATAAATCATCAGATAGTATCGATGGAATAAAGATGACAATGTCTAAAACCTACTTGAAAAAATATTTAGAAAATAATGGTGAAGTTTTTGAAAACATCCATGTGAACAAATTAATAAAAAAAGATAAAGGATGGCAGATTGGTTCAAAAATAAATTCATTTATATCAAATAATGTTGTTCTTTCTGCGGGGACTATTGGGACACCGATGATTCTAAAAAATTCAGGATTATTAAAGAGAACTTCGAATAATTTTCAGATGCATCCTACAGTAAAAGTAGTTGCTCTATTTGATGAAGAAGTTAATTCAACTAAAATGGGTGTACCTGTCCATCAAGTAAAAGAATTTTCAAAAAAATTTAGTATTGGATGTTCGATCAGCTCTAAACCACATTTAAAATTAGCAATGTTAGATTATAATAGTTATTCTGATATGGTAGAAAAGAGATGGAAAAACATGGCTGTTTATTATATTGCTATAATACCTGAAGGTTATGGAACAATTACTAAGCTTCCATTTTTTAATGATCCACTCATTAAGTATAATTTAACATTAAGAGATCAAGTTAATATTGCTGATGGATTAAAAAAATTATGCCAAGTCTTACTAGCCGCAGGTGCTTCAGAATTATACCCAAGTATACCAAATCAAAAAATAATAAAAAATAATCAAGATATTGAAAAATTACCCAATATATTGGACCCTAAAATATCAAATTTTATGACAGTTCATTTATTTTCTTCCTGTCCAATTGGTGAAAACAAAAATTACTGTATAGCAAACTCTTATGGTAAAGTTTTTAATACCCAAAACTTATATATTTCAGATGCAAGTATGATTCCATCAGCTCCAGGCGTAAATCCTCAAGGAACTATTATGGCTTTAGCAAGAAAAAACATACAAAAGATCATTTCATTATTATGATATATATAACTGGAGCAAATGGCTGGCTAGGTTTAAATCTAATAACTAACATAGTCAATGGAAATTCTTCGCGGTGGGGATTAGAAAAAAATAAAATCCATGCTTTAATTCAAAAGGGGAGTAGTGAAACAAAATTAAGAAATATTTCCAATGATATTGAGGTTCATTATGGAGATATCAGAAATATAAAAAGTTTAAATAACTTCCTTTCAAATTCTGAAGATAGTTATTTGTTCCATATTGCTGGTATAATACATCCACATAAAATTGCAGATTTTTTTTCGATAAACAAAATAGGTACAGAAAACTTAATAAATAGCGCAATTGAGCATTCAATTAAACGTATAGTAATTGTATCCTCAAACTCCCCCTTTGGTAGTAATATAACTAGTAAAGATCTTTTTGATGAAAACAGTAATTACAATCCATACATGAATTATGGTAAATCAAAAATGGAAATGGAAATCATTGCAAATAAAAAATTTAAAACAGGTTACATAGATTTAACCATTATCCGTGCACCATGGTTTTATGGCCCATTCCAACCAGCTAGACAAAAGCTGTTTTTTGAGATGATAAAAACGGGAAAGGTTCCAATTGTTGGAAACGGAGAAAATATTAGATCTATGGCATACACAGAAAACTTAGTCCAAGGTCTTATTTTAGCAGCAACAAAAACTAATGCATCAGGTCATACGTTTTGGATAGCTGATGAAAAACCCTATACGATGAACAATATTATTGATACAATTGAAAAACTATTAATCGAAGAATTTGATCAAGATTGTAATCTTGGTAGAATTAGGTTACCAAATTTCATTAGTTCTTTCGCTGAGTGTACAGATATGTTCATTCAAAGTTTGGGATTTTATAATCAAAAAATACATGTTCTTTCTGAAATGAATAAAAATATTGCATGTGACATACGAAAAGCAAAATCTAAACTAAATTACAAACCAGAATACTCTTTATTAAATGGTATGTATAATAGTTTAAATGAAATTTATAAAAACTAGAGCTTCTTTTTATATAACACGAAATAAGAAAATACATCTCCAGCAAAAAAATCATAGATTTTACAAAAACCACCTAAGACATTTTAAAAAAGCTTCATTGACTGGTTTATTATGCATTGAACCTTTTTGAAGACTTTGATTGTTTTTATTATTTAAATACCAATCATAACTCTCTTCAAACATCTTATGTCTCTTGGTTGAGGGGTTAAACCCTAGTTCATTTTTTGATTTTTGTAAATCAAAATACAAAGACCTACCGTACATCAAAGACTGATAAGGCGCCAAAGGAGTTAAATTTAACATGGAGGTAATATTCATCATTATTTCGATTGGCTTCATTGGAAAAGAAATAACTCTTGAGCCAGTCTGATTGTAATTACATAAATTTTCTAGCGTTTCTCTCATCGTAGTATATTCTGATGCCGCTATATTAAAGGATAAGAACTTAGCAGGGTATTTTGAAGCTTTTTTAAAAATTAATATTAAATTTCGCTTAAAAAAAAATGCACATTTAATGAATATTTGAAATGTGGCTCTTACCAAATTTTTTCTCAGCATTTATTTTAAAATAAGAACTTAATATGAAACATTTAATTACCGGGGGTTCTGGATTTCTAGGAAATTTAATTATGAAACAGCTTCTAAATAGTGGAGAAGAAGTTAAAATTTTGGATATATGGAAATCTCAAAATCATCCCAAAGATGTAGAATTTTTTAACTGTGACATTAGAGATAGGGACTCTGTAAAAAAAGCTATGGAAGGCGTTGATATTGTCCATAATAATGTTGCATTAGTACCATTAACTAAATCAGGTAAACTTTTTTGGGATGTGAATGTAAACGGATCAAAAATTGCTGCAGAAGAAGCTTTAAAAGCTGGTATCAGTGGATTTATTCATATGAGTAGCTCAGCTATTTATGGTGATGTGAATAAATTTCCGATTGATAATAACACAGAAACAAAGCCTATAGAGATATATGGCAATGCAAAACTTGCTGGAGAGACTGCCGTTATTGAAACTCTAAAAAAACATGATATTTCAAAAATAATCATCCGTCCGAGAACAATTCTAGGAGAAGGGAGACTTGGTATATTTCAAATATTATTTGATTGGATTAGAGATAATAAAAATGTTTATGTAGTTGGGAGTGGTAATGTGAAATTTCAATTTATACATGCTCATGATCTTATGTCAGCGTACATGTTAATTTATAAATCTGGCATATCAGGTAACTATAATGTTGGTACTGATTCATTTGGTACTCTTAGGCAAGCATTAGGAAACGTTATATCTCACGCAGGCTCAGAGAGTAAAGTAAAGTCGCTACCAGAATATTTGACAATAAATACACTAAGAGCTCTTGATTTTCTTAAGTTGAGTCCTTTAGCTCCTTGGCATTATTTAACTTACCATAAAGAATTTCATTTTGATGTGGAACCATTGCTAGCTATAGGATGGCATCCAAGGTACTCAAATGATAGTATGTTTTCCGAGAGTTATGATTGGTTTTTAAAAAATTCTGAAAATTTAATCGACTTAGATGGTGCTTCTCCACACAGGAAACCTGTCAAACAATCAATATTAAAAATATTGAAATGGTTTTCATAAACTATTTGATTGTATTTTTTTAACAAAAGAATTTTTATTATGATCATTAAAATCTTTCGCTGAATAAGAGAGAATGTATTTTAAGCTCTGGCTTTTTAATTATGATTCACTATATTACTACATATGAGATATAATTATCACAATTTTGATTTAACAATAATTATTGGCTTTCATGAATGAATAATACATAGCACTTTAATTTATATCTTAACTTGCTACGATATAATTGATAAGAGAGTCCGAAGTTTTTGTTTGTGAGATGGTTGATAGATTGCTACATTTACAATTAAACATTATGATTAAACTACTTGATATTTGGGCTAAAAAAATAAAAACAAATAATGCAAATCAAGTGGCAAATTTATACCACAAAGATGGATTGCTACTTGGAACATTTTCTAATATTGAGCGAAATAGTCAGAAATTAATATTTGAGTATTTTGAAAATTTGTTTACATCGAAAGTAGATGTTGAAATAATCACAAAACATGAATACGTAGCTGAATCTATTTCTACAGTCGCTGGTTTTTATGACTTTACAGTGAATGACAAAAAAATTAAAGCAAGATTCACTTTTGTCTTTTTAAAAAACAAAGAACAATGGGAAATTTTATCGCATCATTCTTCTTTATTGCCTGAATGAATTATATACAATTAAAAATTCGTTAAAACATAACAGCTAAGACGTTAATGTGAATCTGCTTCAATAAAATTTAAATATGGATGTCCGCTTAACTTTTGTTTGAAAATTTTGAAAAAACACCCCTCAGATCATAGAATAAATTGAATCAGTAAGTGCATCGCTGAATGATTTCTTATATCCGTAGCTTATAAACACACTGAATATAATTAAACCCAATATAAAGGCCCATTCACCAATTAAATCTTTCCTCATTTATTTATGTAGAACTTTTTATCTGAACCCAACTCTCTTTTATATATATTACCATTTTCATCTTTTTCGATAATCCACTCAGTGCCATCGCCATCAATCCTTGAATTCTGTAAACCGATTGAATTTTTATTATCATCGCGAACTTTCATTCCTCCTACCAATAAGTCTGAGAGAGATTGTTCCATTTCTAATTGAACTATTTTTCTTCTTACAGCATGTAAATGAAACCTGTCCTCACCTTCAAGTTCTTTGTCTAGTTTAGCAAAATATCTTTTTTGAACCTGCAATTCAGTAAGTTCTTCTTTCCATACACTATTCCAGAGTTCTTTTAGATATTTTTCATGAATTGCCATATTATGTTAAAATCTCCTGTTTTTTAAATATTTCTTATAATTTTATCATTTAAAAATAGAAAAGAAATAGATGAAATGATGTTTAGGTTTGAATATAATAAGCCTTTTTGAAGAAATTTAAATAATCTTGGAAATTAATTAATGATAAGTAACTATGATAAAAAATATAATAGAGTGTCTAAACTTTATAAGTCAAAATGGACATCGCTAAAAAGGATCAATGGTTGGAAGCATTACGAAGTAGCTAACATTGACAAAAAAAATAAAAAAATTGAACTGTTCCCCATATGTGAAAAAGAAAACCGAGTAATTGTTGATATAGAAGACCTTAAAAATAAAAATATGTGGAGAAGAGGCTGGGATTCAAAAACTGATATTAATGATGAACTTAGCTTAAAGGATCAGCTCATAGATGGAACCATTTCAAGAACCAAAGCAACTAGAATAGTTCGTCAAATCGCCCGAAGAAAAGCAGAGAAACGAATACTGGATAAATTTAATGGGAAGAAAGAATTGCCATAGCTTAAATAAAGAGTTATATGTTATTTACCAATACAATATGATAGCTATAAACTGTGGCTCTTTGTATGTGAAACTTACTTAGAAAAATTAAATTTGATTACAAATAGTATCAAAATGAAAACCTAAATCCGAAATCAATAGACCTGCCATAATGCTGTTCGTATCCTTTTGATCTCTGCTGCCTTGGAACTCTGTTTAGCAATTCATCAATATTAGGATTATTATTTAGATTTATTTCCTCTAGCATATTATTGTAATACGTATCATCAAAGTAGGGATTCTGAAGGCTGAAGCCTCTTAATCTTGTAACATCAATAGCTTCTGAAAGATTGCTAGCATTTATATATATTTCCAATCCTTCCACAAAAAGCTTTTGTTTTAAAGATAGATCATATCTTTTATAGGCATCTGTATCCTGCCTTAATTCAGTCCAAAAGTTTGTACTCGAGAATATATTAGAAGTATAGTTCATAGATAATCGACCTGAAAAACCCCTGTAATCATAACCAATAGAATAATTGATAATGGTATTAGGCTGATCTAATAACCTGTCAACATACAGACTATCTATATTATTTAATTCAACCTCAAACGATGGCTCAAATTTTATTTTAGTTTCTATAACAGTCCTTGGATATTTTACCTGGGATTTTATATGTGTATAATTGGCATTAAAAACCAATCCTCTTAGAATACTTGGCAGATACCAAAACCTAGTTTGAAAATCTAATTCTAAACCTTCAAGAAATGTATCATACTCATTATTTGTTTTATAATCATTAATTTGATAATACTTCGTAAACTCCGGTAATCCATA
>MDTB01206240.1_pt1 | contig 11848 bp, 15 predicted proteins | sample 811161 | NCBI WGS metagenome assembly MDTB01 (sample SAMN05326650, study PRJNA326480) | marine metagenome | isolation source: seawater | place: Mediterranean Sea | collected 2009
AATCTACAGCATTGTGAAGAAAGAGCAAGAACTACATTTGAAGACTTCACAGTTAGTTTAACAAAAGAACTTACAGATAAACTAAAAGCAAATCCAGAGCATTCTAAAGAAATAGATATCATTTTTAGATATACTAGTGAGGGTTCGTTATGGCTTGTAGATGGAAAATATTGGCCTGATGCTATACATAAGTTTGCTACAAATTATAATGTACCTTTAGAAAATATCACTTTCCTTTCAGGTAGTGGTACTGTAAAAAGTTCATATGATAAATGGCATTCTATATATGCTCCAAACGATGGAAAAATAAATTGCAAGTATGAACATTTTGGATTTGAATTATACGGAAAGAATAAAAGATATTATGAACATTTAAAATTTACTTTAGAACCACCAACACAATTAAGACAGCATAAGTTTAATTGTTTTAATAGAAACATGTTAGCACATAGACAAAGATTTATGTTATACATGTGGGAAAAAGGATTAATACAGCAAGACTCATTAACAAGTTTTCATTATTATAAAGATGTGGATACTATGTCACAATTTAATGTTCCAGAAGAATTATTAGATCTTTTACCAATACAATGTGATATTAAAGGAGATTGGCAAACAGCATTTGATACTTTATTTGAAGTAATAGATTGGACAGGTGAAGACGGTGGTGACTGGAATAAAGTAGGAGATTATAGATATGTATATGAAAATTCTTACTTTACTGTTACTACAGAAAGTTCAGAGTGTTTTACATTAGCAGATCAATTTGATGATGAAAAATTAAATGAATACTTTAGACCTTTTCATACAGAAATGTTTATTACAGAAAAAACTACTCGTCCTATGTTAAACTTACACCCACAACTTATCTATTGTTGTACGGGTACCTTAGACCATCTTAAAAGCATGGGATATAAAACATTTAGTAATTACTGGAACGAAGATTATGATAATGAAACAGACCCTATAAAGAAAGTAGATATGCTTACAGATGTTATTAAGCAACTTAATAACAAACCCATAGAAGAATTACATGACATGTATTGGGATATGATGCCAATACTAAAACACAACCAATCGCTTCTAATAAACCAATAAAAAAAGGTTGACAATCTCCCAAAAAATGCTATACTATATATAGTTAATAAGGAAATAGGAGTAATATATGGTATCATTTTTAGCAACAATAGGCATAATAGGTTCAATAATTTGGACTATAAATGCACTTTGGGACAATGCTAGAGATAGTTTCATAGATTTCATAGGTACTTTAATAGGTATTTGGATATTCTTTAGTTTTATTTCTTGGTTAATAGGTTGACAAATAAGAAATATTTGTTATACTGAATAGTAAGTTAAATTAATCCGTGGGAGGAAAAATGCAAAACTTCGTAAAAATAAAGAAAGGTACTTACCGTAATGCACCTATTAAAGATGCGGTATTCCCAGTAGTAAAACCCTTAACCTTTGGTAAGAAAGGTGCTTTTGTTACTGTTGATGGTAGTTCTTTAATGGGACCAAATGCTAAAAGAGTTAGAATTTTAGTTGACTCGCCACTTAGTGTTTCACCTGCTAGTAAAGAAGAATACCAGGAAATTATGCCAGTCAAGAAGACTAAAAAGAAAAAGGAAACTAAACAACAGGCAATGGATAGAATTGCTGGTAGGTTTGCTGTTTTAGATCAAATGACTGATGCTGTAGCAAACGGTACTGTTAGAGGACTAATTGTTAGTGGCCCTCCAGGAGTTGGTAAAAGTTTTGGTGTTGAAACAATACTTGATGAGTATGACTCAATGACTAAACTATCTGGACAACCTCCAAGAACTGAAGTTGTAAAAGGTTCAATGACACCAATTGGTTTATATCAAACACTTTACAATAATTCTAATGCAGGTGACATACTTGTATTTGATGACTGTGATAGCATTTTGTTTGATGAAGTTTGTTTGAACATGTTGAAGGCTGTTTTGGACTCTGGTAAAAAGAGAACAATTAGTTGGAAGGCAGAATCACAGGCTTTAAGAAGGGAAGGCATTCCTGATAGATTTGAATTTAAAGGTGGTTGTATCTTTATAACTAACGTGAACTTTGAAGGAGTTAGAAGTAAAAAGATTAAAGATCACTTAGAAGCATTAATGAGTAGATGTCACTACATTGATCTAGGATTAGATACTATAAGTGATAAGTTCTTAAGGATTAATCAAATTGTTAGAGACGGTATGCTTAAAGAGTATGGCTTTAGCAAAGAGTTCGAAAAAGAAATTATAGACTTTATGGTCTTAAAAAGTGCTAGACTTAGGGAATTAAGTTTAAGAATGGTACTTAAAATTGCTGACTTGGCTAAGATGGATTTCGATAAGTGGAAAGAATTAGCAGAGTCAACATGCATGAGGAGACTGATCGATAAGTAGGTCCCTTATGTTCCCCCTAGTGTTCAAAACCCTCCCACTTTGAACACTTTTAGAAACCCTCAATTAATTGGGGGTTTCTTCTTTTTTATGCTTGACAAAATATATACTTCGTGTATAATTATTACTAAAACTATTACGACTTAATGGTCACGGAGATTTTATAATGGAAGATTTTTTTCACAAACATTTATTTAAAATAACATTTTTAATTTGTTTACCTCTGTTAAGTGCATGGGCATTTGCAGATGAGATAGAAGAGATTGTTGTTACCGCTCAACAAGAAAAAGTGGTTAAAGCAGACCCTATAGAAAATAGCAGTTTAATGAGTGCTATTATGCCAGTCTTTACCTGGAATGCAGGTGGCTATGGTGGCTTTGTAGGTTACAATGAACGTGGTGCTCAAACTTCACATACATCAGTTTATGTGAATGGTATTCCAGCAAACGACCCAGGCGCAAGTTGGTATGACTTTGGACATGATTTTGCTAGTGGGCAAACAGTAAAAGTTATATCAGGTGCAAATGGTGTTATATACGGCTCAGGTAGTATAGCAGGAACAGTACTAATTCAGGACACAATAGAACGTGGTATTACATATAGAGGAGAAGTTTTAGATACTGCTTATATTAGAGTTGCTCCTATTGATCAGTTAGAGTTCAGTATGGTTAAAGAAGGCATGGATAGTGTTCGTAATGATAATGATGAAGAAGACAATTACGAAAACAAGACTGCTAGATTTAATGTAGATGCAGGAGACTTTACTATTGTAGGTAAGTTTACTGAATACGAATATGATTATGACAACTGCTATGGCTATAGTTGGAATCAGAGCAATGACTGTTTACAAGATGGACAAAGATATAATGTAGCGATAAGAAACGATTACATTACTATAGGTAGAAATTATAATACAGCAGAGTATTTTACAGAATTAGACCCTACATACACAAACGAAAGTTATAGAGATTATTTTAGAATTGGTAACCAGTTAGAGCTCAGTAATAATTTAAATATTGCATTTGGTGTAGACGTAGAAAAACAATATTACAATACTAGCAGTTGGCAAAATGTTGAGGGTACAGAAGTTGTCGAAGGTTATAATACAATACCAGGTTCCTATACTGATGAAAATTTTAGATATAACGATGGTACATTGTTGCCACTATGGGACGGCACTGAACAACCAGATTTAAATAACCCTTTTGATGTTATCCAGGGCAATGGTGTATTTACTTTAACACAGACAGATGAAAAATATTCAGATGAGAATGGTGCAATTTATTTCCAAGCGAATGCTGATTTTATTTTAAATTATAACTTTGGTATTAGACTAGGTAATGATGATCAAAATGCTCTTAGACTGGGTATAGAGAAAGGAGACTGGTTCTTTAATTTAGGAAACAGTTTTAGAAAAGCAAATCTGTATGAAAAATTTGGGGATGGATTTGTTCAAGGTAATGAAGAACTAGAACCAGAAAAAGGTGTAGGTGTTGAATTAGGTTATGGTGCATTAAGTGTATTCATGTATGACTTTGAAGAAGCAATAGAATATGTGCCAGGATACTATACAGATAATATCACAACATCTTTACAGGTAGATTACGAAGCATCAGTAAATGAAGATGGTACATTTGGCGGTTGTGTATTAGACCCTAACTATACAGCATCAGAAGGAATGCCATTAGGTTGTGTATATACTACAGTAGAAGATAATAATCCTGTTTACACTATGGCCACGTATGCAAATACAGGAGAATACACCACAGCAGGTATTAGATATGCTAATAACATTGGTCCTATCTTTATAAGTTTAAAATATACTGATACAGATCAAACCAGAGTGCCTAAATTTGCTGGTGTATTACAATACAGCGAAGACTTTTTTGACATAAACTTTAGATTAAAGTATGCATTTAATTTAGACAGAGCACCTGGACCTTATGATTTTTTAGCAGAAGGACAAGAGTATTTGGAAGACTTAAATAAATTAAATCTATATGTAACTAAAGAGTTTGTAAACGGCTTTACACTATCTTTAAGAGGAGAAAACTTAACTGATGAAGTTGTAGAAGTTGTTCCTTTTTATAATACAGAAGGTAGAGAAATTTACTTGACATTAGGGTACACTTGGTAGTATAATTACTTATGGCAAAATGTGTTTTAGAAATTAGAGACGAAGTAAATGTTCGTTTCACAGGACTTGATGTAAAAGCAAGGCGTAAGATTTCTGATGCCTGTAAATACTTCCTTCCCTATGCATATCATATGCCAGCCTATAAATTAGGTCGTTGGGACGGGTGTGTAAGGTACTGCGATATAGGTGGCAGAACATATTTTCATTTGCTAGATAAACTTGTTCCTATTGTAACTGAAGAAGGTTATGAGATAGAAATAAATGATATGCGTAAAAAATGGGACTTTAGTTTTGAACAAGTGAGCCAAGCAAGTTATGATCATGTGAAGTGGCCTAAAAAACATCCTGCAGAAGGACAGCCTATTATATTAAGAGATTATCAAGTAGATATTATTAATAAGTTTTTAGAAAATACACAATGTTTACAAGAGATTGCCACAGGTGCTGGTAAAACACTTATTACTGCGGTACTAAGTCATAAGTGTGAGCCTTATGGTAGAACAATAGTAATTGTTCCTAATAAAGATTTAGTTGTACAAACAGAAAAAGACTATAAAAATCTAGGTTTAGATGTAGGCGTATTGTTTGGTGATAGAAAAGAATATGATAAAACACATACAATTTGTACTTGGCAAAGTTTAAGTATATTAGAAAAGAAAAGTAAAAAATATGAAGCAGACTTTCCAATAGATGAATTTTTAGAAGATGTTGCATGTATAATGGTAGATGAAGTACATAAAGCCAAAGCAGATGTTCTAAGAAATTTACTCAGTGGTGTATTTTCTCATGTTCCAATCAGATGGGGACTAACAGGTACAATTCCTAAAGACGAATATGAAGCAGTAGGATGTACATGTAGTTTAGGTCCTGTAACTGGAAAAATGAGCAGTAAAGAATTACAAGATATGGGTGTACTTGCAGATTTAGATATCAGCATATTACAATTACAAGATGGCATGATAGAGTTTGGAGGATATGCACAAGAACTTAAATGGCTTGTAACAGACCCTAAAAGAATAGAACAATTATCTAATATAATAAATGGATTTGCTGACTCAGGTAATACATTAGTACTTATAGATAGAATAAAAACAGGAGAAATGTTAGCAGAAGATAATCCAGATTGGGTTTTTGTATCAGGATCTATGAAGCAAAAAGATAGACAAGATAATTATGACGATGTTTCAGAGATGGACAATAAAGTTATTGTTGCAACCTATGGAGTTGCGGCAGTAGGAATAAACATTCCTAGGATATTTAATTTAATATTAATTGAACCAGGAAAGAGTTTTGTGAGAGTAATACAAAGTATAGGAAGAGGTATTAGAAAGGCACAAGACAAAGATTATGTAAATGTTGTAGACATTACAAGTAATCTTAAATATAGTAAAAGGCATTTAACTAAAAGAAAGGCCTTTTACCGAGAGCAGAATTTTAGACATTCAGTAACTAAGGTGGAATATAAATGAAAATACTAACAGTAGAAAATAATACATACGATATAGATTGCGTACCTGATGAAATAGATGATATTAGGTATTGTGTTTTAGATGGAGCCGATCCTGAATGGGTTGACTTCTACTTTTTACCTTTAATTTTTTTAGAGAGTTTTCATGCTCCTGCAATTTGTTTGCAAATTGGCGAATTTAATATTCAGATGCCAATGGATTGGAGTGTGTTATTATGTGATGAAGATTTCGATAGTGTAGAAACTTTACCATTAGCAAGTCTTAATAATAGAGAATTCAGAGCATTAGTAATGAATCCTCTTACAAGCAGACTTCCTAATAGTGAATCTATAGAAATAACGAATGTTTATCAAGATGTAAAATGGTTTTTCCCTAAACTTAAAAATGGACATTTATTATCAGTGCCATTAGAGAGTGGGGAAAATCCCCAATGTGCTTTTTTTGTAAAAGATGCAAACAAAGTTAAAGACATACAAGTCGCGGATTTAATTAGTTAGGAGAAAAAAAATGATTGAACCAATGATGAAAAAACCTAGCCTATTTAGAAGGGTCGTAATGGGTCTTGTAAATGGCTGGAGAAGAGTAATGGATGTGAGATATAATCCTTTAAAATATATACCAGACCCAAGTCTACAAACTTACTTTATGCTAGTATTGTTTACAGTATGGAGTGTATTCTTTGGTTTTATAGCGGCCTCTTATTTAGGCTTTTTTAATTATGATACAGTTACAAGTATTATTATTCATTGTGCTGTATTACTTCCATTAGCATTTACTAATGCAATATTTGTTGATGCTGAAAGAGATGGGCACAAATGGTTAAAAGAATGGAAAGAAGAACAATCAAGATACAAGATTGTTGCTAACAGACTAAAAACTAAAAATTTAACAATTTGGAATCCAAATAAGGAGGCGTAATGCAAGTAGAGATGACAACAAGTGAATTTAATGAATTCTGTGCTAAAGTAGATATACTGGAAAGTAAAGGATACAATTTGACCTTTAATGTAGACAGAAATCAGAAAGGTAATTTTAATGTAGAACTGATCGGTGATCATGATCCAGATCATTTAGACTCGTTAACGGAGTCATAATGGCAAAACACAGATATAGAATAGAAGGTGGCAGATATGGAGGAGAACTTGTTTTAGGAGAAGTTAATCCTGCATTTGCTAGTTATTATGCAGACAAACAAGATGAAGTTGTTGATGCTGTATTAGAAGCAGAAGATCAGGATATAAATGAAGAGGAAGAATCTGATGCATTATTAGATCCTGAAGGCTTACCACACCCTGCAGTACCAGGTGAAGATTATTATATGTGGGAAAATGATGGATTTGAACATATCAATAGTGCCTATGCAGACGGCGGATTTTATGTATATGAAGTTCCAGCAGACGGTTCTGATGATTGGGCATATGATGAAGAAGTATATGAAGGAGAAGCCATTCATGTATATGGTAGAGAAGGTGGATACTTTAGCACAGAAGATGAGCCAGAAGTTTTAAACAAAGAAGATACAGACGGCAACAAATATGTTCCTGTATTAGCATTTCATAGTTCAGAAAAAGGTGGATTTGGTGCTTGGTTTGTAGATACTAAAGAACCATTTGATGAATTCAAATTAGGTTACGGTGTTGTAGAAACAAATTTAGCAGAATTTGTTGATGCAGTTTATTATGATAAAGAAGAATTAGACTGTGATTATGATTATAATGACACCACCGGTAAAAGTTATGATGCACAAGTAGGTTGGTTAAATACTAAGTGGCATGACAGTCAGGAGAACATAAACAAAAATATAGATGAATATTTTGAAGAGTTCGACGATAATGTAGAATGGGAACGTGAAAATAGGGAATAAATGAAAAGAATTTTGATTTGTGGCCTACCGGGCTCAGGTAAAACGACGTTAGCAAAGCGACTAGTAGAAATACTTGGTGATGCTGATTGGTATAATGCTGATGAGATCAGAGAAAAATTTGATGATTGGGACTTCTCTCCTGAAGGTAGAGAACGACAAATGAAACGTATGCAGGATTATGTACGCAAAAGTGTTGCAAAAAAACGTTACGGCATTGCAGATTTTGTTTGTCCTACTAATGAACTTAGAGAAAAGTTTATGCCTGAATATGTTATTTGGATGAATACTATAAAGGAAGGCAGATTTGAAGACACTAATAAAATGTTTGAAGAGCCTGCAGGATTAGTAAACGCAGTAATAAATGAAGACGAATGGTGGACTGAAGACTCTATAGAACAATGGGCAAGATTGCTTTCCGTTGATATTAAAGATCATGAGTATCAACCTAAACTTCCTGTTACACAAATGTTAGGAAGATTTCAACCATGGCATGAAGGACACCAAAAGTTATTTGAAAGAGCCCTAGCAAAACATGGGCAGGTAGCAGTAATGGTAAGAGATATGCCTATTACCCAAGATAACCCATGGCAAGTAGATGAGATATGTAAAAATATAGAAATAGAACTGGCTGAATTTGCTGGAAAGTTCAGAGTATATAGTGTACCTAACATAATGAATATTACATATGGTAGAGGAGTTGGTTACAAAATTGAAGAAGAAGTTTTAGATGAAGAAACACAGAAAATAAGTGCAACCAAAATCAGGGAAAAGATGAGAGAGGATGGCAAATTATAATCATCCAGCATATACAAGATATCCACAATTAAAAAATAAAGGTAGTATTGCAGGAGATTATATTAATAGTGAGGATAATTTAAGAACAACTAAATGGAAAAAAACATTTGCTTTCACACCTAAAATAACAATTAGTGGAAACAAAGTTTGGTTTAAAATAATTTATAAAAGAAAAAGATGGTTTCATATAGAACCACCGCAGTTTCCTAAGGATCATTTTACCAAAACAGAATACGCAGAATGGCACGACATATTAAATTTAAAAATGAGATGAGGCAATAATGTACCAATTTACAAGCGAAAGTGTTTCAGAGGGACACCCTGATAAAGTTGCTGATCTTATATCTGATCATATAGCAACTTGGTTAATAAATCACAACATTAATAATAGAGCGGCAATAGAAACATTAGTTACTACTAATAAAGTGGTTGTTGCTGGAGAATATAGAACAGATAGAGAAGAAGATGTAGAAGAATCTGTTAGAGGTATAATAATAGATACTGTAAAGCAATTAGGTTATGAACAAGAAGGATTTCATTGGGATAGACTTGAAATAGAATATCTTTTACACGGACAAAGTTCTGATATAGCATTAGGAACAGATAACTTTGGAGCAGGAGATCAAGGAATAATGTTCGGATTTGCCAATAGGGAAACAGAACATTATATGCCATTTGCAATAGCATATTCTCATAAAATATTACAAGAATTATCTAACAGAAGAAAATCACACTCACAGTATAAAGGTATAATTTTACCTGATAGCAAATGTCAATTAACAATAAACTATGGAGCACCTAATACACCTATAGACATAAGTAATATTGTGGTTAGTACTCAACATCATAAAGAGGCTAGTAAACAACAAGTAGAAGATTTAGTAAGGGAAGTTGTAAAAGATATAGTTCCAAATGATTTTTTAACACAAGATACAAAATATCAAATTAATCCTACTGGTAGATTTGTTATAGGTGGTCCAGATGGTGATACAGGAATTACTGGGCGTAAAATTGTTGTTGATACATATGGTGGTTATGCTCCACACGGCGGAGGTGCATTTTCAGGTAAAGATTTTACAAAAGTAGATAGATCAGCGGCCTATATGGCTAGATGGTTAGCAAAAAATATAGTTCATAAATATGATCTTGATGATTGCTTAGTGCAATTAAGTTATGTAATTGGTTTGGAGCAACCATCTTCTTTGGTTATATATGCAAATGGCGAATTGAGATTAGATTTAATTAATATGATAAAAAAAGAAATAGACTTAACACCAAAGGGTATTATAGAATCATTAGAATTAGAAAATGTAATATTACCTGATACAACTAACTATGGACATTTTGGTGATTCAAATACAGGCAACAGCCTTATAACTTGGGAAGATTTTACACTATGAATATAAAAGATAATATAAGAACAGTTTCAGACTTTCCTATTGAAGGTATACAATTCAGGGATATAACAAGCCTATTAGAAACGCCAGAGGCCTTCAATAAAGCATTAATAGATATGACTGCAAGTTGTATGATGTTTAAAGCAACTAAAGTGGTTGCAATAGAAAGTAGAGGGTTTATATTTGGCTCTCCCATAGCAAGAGATATGGAATTACCTTTAATATTAGCAAGAAAACCTGGTAAGTTGCCCAACCCCACCTATCAAAGAAATTATAAATTAGAATATGGTGAAGCAGTTTTACATATACAACGTAATTCAGATATAGGCTCTAATGATAAGGTTGTGATTATAGATGATTTAATTGCTACAGGTGGTACATCAAGAGCATTAGCAAGTTTAATATGCCAGTGTTGGAATATACCTAGAGAAAATATTTTAATTCTGGCCGCAATAGGCTTGCCCGATTTAGGAGGAAGTGCTATAATAGAGAGCGAAGGATTTAATGTAGAAACTTTAATAGAATTTGAAGGAGAATGATATGGCACAGAAACAAGCACAGCAAAAGCCAATAGACAAAAAATTAGAAAAACTTAAAAAACAACAGGCACAGGATAGACGTAATGGCTAAAAACCCAGCACTACCTCTTAAAGATGTAATGACTGCTATTGATAAGAAGGATAGAAACTTTTATAATAACTTAACTGACGAGCAAAGAAAGGCCTTTAGTGCCTGGATGATGATGAGATATTGTAGTAGTGTGCAAGGTAGAGATGCCGCAAATTATATCTATATGACTAATGAGTTACTTAATAGATATCATAAGGTAGAATATAAGATCCCTCAGCACCCTGAACTACAATGGTTATTATTCACAGCATGTGGTATAGGAAAAGTGCAATTTCATCCTTATCTTAAGCCGCCTAATGCAAGAAAAAAGAATAATAAAATATTTGATTTTATTTATAGTATATATCCTCATATGAAAACAGAGGATATAAACAATCTTATAGAAATAAATGATAAAGAGGAATTGAAAGAATTAGCAATAGCACATGGATACGATGACAAATCAATTAAAGATATCTTCGGCAAATAATTTCACATGTAAATGGTGTGGAAAGTCTTTTAAGAGTGAAAGAACTCTTAGTGTTCATATGTGTGTAAAGAAAAGACGTATAGCAGATAAAGATTTGACACATACAAGATTAGGTTATAGAGTATTTCAAATGTTTTATGAAATGAATACAACAGCATCTAAGCCTAAGTCTTATGAAGATTTTGTTAGAAGTCAATACTATGAAGGATTTGTAAAATTTGGTAGAAGTTGTGTAACTAATGAATATTTAAAACCAGAAGAATTTGCAGAATGGCTTATAAAAGAAGGCAAAAAACTAGCAGATTGGAGTAAAGATAAATTATATGATGAATTTTTATTAGTTTATGTAAAGAAAGAACCTGGTATGAAAGCATTAGAGCGAACAATAATTTATTTAGATTCTTGGGGTAAAGAACATAATAAACCATGGCAAGATTATTTTAAAGAAGTATCTTCTGCTAGGGCAGTACATGATATAAGAAGTGCTAAAATATCTCCCTGGATGATTTATCTTTGTGAATCAGGAGATGAGTTACTAGTAAAGTTTAGTGACGAACAAGTAAAAATGATACAACACATCATAGATGCAACGTTTTGGATGAAACAGTTTGCAAACAATAGAGAAGAAGTAGAAGAAGTTAAAAATGCATGTGAGGTTGCAGGAATATGAAAGAAAATA
>MDTB01226876.1_pt1 | contig 11848 bp, 13 predicted proteins | sample 811161 | NCBI WGS metagenome assembly MDTB01 (sample SAMN05326650, study PRJNA326480) | marine metagenome | isolation source: seawater | place: Mediterranean Sea | collected 2009
TAATTAATAAAGTTTTTCAAGTTCCTGTTGATACTTTTCAATTATTTTTTTTCTTTTTAACTTTAAAGTTGGAGTCATCAAACCATTTTCAATTGTAAATTCATCATCAATTAAAATAAATTTTTTAATTTTCTCAATTAAAGTTAAATCTTTATTTAAATTTTCAATGATACTTCCTATAGTTGAATTATTTTTATTTTTTTGTTCGACGACAACTAATGCGACAAGATAATTTTTTTTATCTCCATAAACTAAACATTGTTTAATTAATTCATGATTACAAAAATGATTTTCTACTTTAGTTGGAGATATATTATCTCCACCGAGATTAACGATAATATCTTTTTTTCGATCAGTAATTTTTAGATAACCATTATTATCGAACTCTCCAATGTCTCCGGTGTGTAACCATCCATTTTTAATAATTTCATTTGTCTCTTTTTCTTTATTCCAATAACCCAACATAACATTTTCACCCTTTACAAGAATTTCTCCATCTGGAGCAATTTTAACTTTATTGGTTTTAAATGGAGGTCCGACAGTTTCAACTTTTATATTACCGGGCAAATTACAACTTACAACAGGCGAGGTTTCTGTGAGACCGTAGCCCTGTAAAGTTGGCAATCCAACAGCATTTAAAAACTCACCTATATTTTTATCAAGAGCTCCTCCTCCAGACACAAAAGTTTGAAGATTTCCACCAAATTGTTTTTGAATTTTTTTTCTAACCAAAACCTGACAAATGAAATTAAGTAGTTTTTCGTGAATTTTAAGATTTTGCTTTTTCAAAGATTTGATACCTAAATCTATTGTTTTATCAATTAAAAATTTTTTAAACCCTTTTTGTTTTTTAAAATTATTATTTATTTTATTATATAAATTTTGATAAAATCTTGGAACAGCAGTCATTATTGTTGGTTTTGCCACAGCCATATTTGATAAAAGTTTTTCTAAACTTTCCGCATAGAAAACTTTTGCTCCAGTTAAAATTTGAATAAACTGAACAGCATGTTCGTAAGAATGTGAGAGTGGCAACCACGTAAGAAATATTGGGCTCTTTTTTTTAATTAAAGGATCAAGTAAATCTAGCGCACCCTCACAGTTTGCTAAAATCCCTCCATGACTTAGTACAACTCCTTTAGGATTACCAGATGTGCCAGATGTATAAATTATACATGCAGGCATATGTCTTTTTAAATTTTTATTTATAATTTTTTTATTATTATCGGATTTAAAAATTTCGGTAACTAACAAACTTTTATATTCTATATCCTCAAAAGAAATAATTTCCTTTACCTCAGAATTGATAAAATTTTTAATTTTTTTAAACTGATCATTATTTGATACAATTATTATTGATGGTTTGCAGTCGTTTAAAATATATTTGTAATCATTTGAAGAGTAAGTAGTAAATATCGGTACTGAAATCCCTCCAGCATTCATAATTGCTATATCTGACATTAACCAATAGGGACGGTTTTCTGAAAGAATTAAACATCTATCGCCATCTTTTATTATTGATTTAATTTTATTGGTTAGTTTAAAAATCCTTTCAGAAATCTGAAACCAAGTATATGTTGTCTTATTAGGTTTTAACCACTTTAAAAAAGGTTTGTCCTTATCTATTTCATTTAATTTTTCGAAATATAATTCTACTAAACTATTAAGTTTTTTAATTTCCATAAATTGGTGGGCGAAGAGAGACTCGAACTCTCAAGACATTGCTGCCATTGGATTTTGAATCCAACGCGTCTACCAGTTCCACCATTCGCCCAATTTCACCTCTAATTAATGTTTGTACAAACATTATGTTTTGAATTAATTTAATACGCAACTAAAAAAATGATAAAAAAAATATACGATAAATGTGTTTCTTGGGCAGGGCATAAATATGCTAAACCGCTTTTAGCCTTCGAGTCATTTATTGAAAGCTCTTTTTTTCCAATACCCCCAGATGTGATGATAGTTCCTATGGTTGTTGCAAAAAGAAAAGAGTTTATACGTATAGCTCTAATTGCAACTATCTTTTCAGTTCTAGGTGCTCTTTTCGGATATTTAATCGGATATGTTTTTTTTAATGAAATTGGGATCAAAATATTTGAGTTGTATGGTTATGAAGATCCTAATTTCTTGAAAGACAAGTTTTCTTCAAAAGGTGGCTTCTTTTCTTGGTTGGGCATTCTAATTACAGCAGGCTTTACACCTTTGCCTTTTAAACTTTTAACCATATCAAGTGGTTTCATACATTTTAATTTAATATCCTTTATAATAATTTGCACTTTAACAAGAGGATCAAGATTTTTTTTAGTTGCTTTTTTGACTTACAAATTTGGTGAAAAATTTGGACCTTTCTTGGAAAAAGAAGGCGCTAAATGGTCTATAATTATATTAATGTTAATATTAATTATTTTTGGGATAATTTACTTTTTATTAAAATAATAAATGAATAAAAAAACTTATATAATTCTGTTTTCTATTTTTTCTATATTAATATTATCTCTTTTTTCAGCCTATTATATCGAATTCGTACTTGGGCATAAACCTTGCAAACTTTGTATTTATCAACGCTATCCGTATTTTATTTCAATATTATTACTTATAAATATTTTTTTTCTTAAAAAATTAATAAGACTCTCTTTATTATTTCTCTCTTTAGTTTCTTTATTTGGATCAATTCTTGCATTTTACCATTTTGGAATTGAACAAGGTTTCTTTTCGGAATCTATTGTTTGCGAAGCCCCTATATTAGATGAAAATTTAACTAAAAAGGAAATTTTGAAACAATTCAGTGAAAAAGCTATAAGTTGTAAAATCGTTACTTTTAAGGTTTTTGGACTTTCGCTTGCTTCAATAAATACTATTTTTTCATTTGTACTATTCTGTATATTTATTAGATTGTTTAAAAATTATGAAATCAACAGATAGAAAAGTATTAGAAGAAATAATTCGAGTAGACCACGCTGGAGAAAGAGGTGCTATTAAAATTTATGAGGGCCAGTTACTAGCATTAAATACTTTTAAAAAAAATGATAAATTAAAGAAATTAATTGAAGAAATGAAAGAACATGAAAAAGAACATTTTGAATATTTTGATAAAGAAATTCAAAAAAGAAATATAAAACCTACAATTTTTCTCCCTCTTTGGGATTTGCTTGGAGTAACATTGGGTTTTGGAACGACCATGTTAGGCCAAAAGGCTGCTATGTTATGCACTGCTTCTGTTGAAGAAGTAATATGCGATCATTATAAAGATCAATTAGATAAACTTGGAGAAGATGAGAAAGAATTAAAAGAATCGATCAAAAAATTTAGAGAAGATGAGGATGATCACAAAAATTTAGCTTATGATGAAGGTGCCACTAAAGGTGGTCTATATTTTTTGTTAGATAAAGTAATTCAAAATACTTCTAAAGTTGCTATTAAAGTTTCAGAAAAGATTTAAAAATTAAGGTTCTAACTCTATATCCCAATATAAATAGTCCATCCAACTTTCATGCAAGAAATTTGGTGGAAAATTTCTACCATTTTTATGTAAATCATCAACGCTAGGGGCAAAGGGTTTTCGCTTAAGTTTAAGATCACATTTATTATAAAGCTTACCACCTTTTTTTACGTTACAGGTTGAACAAGCTGTAACAACATTTTCCCAATCTGTTATTCCACCCTTTGACTTCGGTAGCAAATGATCGAAGGTAAGATCTTCTTTGCTTCCGCAATACTGGCACGCAAATTTATCTCTAAGAAAAACGTTAAATCTCGTAAAATTAGGATGTTCAGATGGTTTGATAAAACTTTTCAAAGCTATTACGCTTGGCAAACTAATTTCGAATGAAGGGCTTCTAACTTTCCTTTGATAAGTCGAAACAATACTTACCCTATTTAAAAAAACAGATTTGACTGCATCTTGCCAGCACCATAAAGAAAGCGGATAATAACTAAGAGGTCTAAAGTCTGCATTTAAAACTAAAGCAGGACATTTTTCTAATGGAACTCTTTCTGATGATGCTATGATCATTCTAAATGCTAGCTTATTGAAAAAAAATTATCAAGTTATAATTTTGTTACATTTTTACGCAATTACTGTGAGAAATTTTTTTTCAAAAATTCTAATCCAATGCTGAGTCCTTCAGTTGGTATTCTGTGTTCACAGTTTTTAAAAATCTTTGTCTTTATTTTAAAATTTTGACTAGAAAAAAACTCTTTTGCTTCGAGTAAATTACTTAAGGGTACCACATTGTCCTTATCTCCGTGCATCAAATAAACCTCTGGTCTTGAACATATATTATTCTCTAAATGATTTTTATTTAAAATTCTCCCCGAGTAACCAATTAAACATTTGATTTTATCTTTTCTTTTTAATGCCGTTTGCAAAGTAATCATGCAACCCTGACTAAAACCAACCAGAGAAATTTGTTCAATTTTCAACTTATTGTAATCTTTAACTTCATCAATGAATGTATTTAGTTTGGCCTCTGCTATCAAAGACTTTGACAAAATTTCATCTTCTGTTTCATTCATTAAATCAAACCATTGAAAGCCTTGGGGGTTAACCTTACAAACTTCAGGAGCATCTGGACAAATAAATATAGTGTCAGGTAAAAAATTTTTCCAGTAGTGTGCAACAATTGATATATCTTTTCCATCTCCCCCATAACCGTGGCAAAGAATTATTGCATTTTTAATTTTAGTTCCTGAACTTAGTGCCGTAGAGTTGAGGGTATAATTCATAATTATAATTACTTTAAATAAATTGTCTAAGCCATTCTACAAATTTTTTATCATTAAAATCTATTTCACCAATAATCCTAGCAAATTCTTTGCCTTCTTTGTTAATTAATATGGTGGTAGGTATTCCTCTTAACTGAAATTGTTTTGTTAATTTAAAATCAGGATCAAAGTATATCGAAAGATTTTTTATTTTCAAATTATCAAAAAATTCTTTACTCTTTTTAGGGTTAGGCTTCTCAAGATTGATCGGAAATATTAAAATATCTGAATATTTAATGCTCAATCTATCTAAAGACGGCATTTCCTTTTTACAAGGAGCACACCACGTGGCCCAAAAATTGATTATCTTAATCTTGCCATCATTTTTATTAAGTTCAATATCTTTTAAGTAAAAATCCTTAAATTTTACTTGTGAAACTTGTAATGGATTTTTATGAAGAACTATATTATTGAATGGTAAAGGTTCGGCTGCAATTAAATAATTGAATTTGAAAAAAATAGACAATAATAAGAACCGTAAAACCTTCATGTAAAAATAGGTTTAACACAGAAAATGGGAAATAAAAATAAGACAGTTTGGTCAAATAGAATCAAAAAAACTAATTCTAAAAATTTTCAAAGAATTGGTTCGTCAATTCATGTTGACAAAAGATTATATAGAGAAGATATACAGGCATCAATTGTACACACTCAAATGCTGATTAAGCAGAAGATCATTCCAAAAAATGATGGAAAAAAAATACTTAATGGGCTAAAAAAAATAAAAAAAGAAATTGAGAAAAATAAATTCAAATTTAAGGAAAAATTTGAAGATATTCATCAAAATATAGAAAAGAGATTGTTTCAAACAATTGGGGAGTCTGCAGGATATTTACACACGGCAAGATCTAGAAATGATCAAGTCGTAACTGATTTTAAAATATGGGTCAGAAATGCAACGAATGATATAAACAAAACAATAACAGGTTTAATGAAATCAATAATAAAGAAGGCATCAAAAAATACAAATACCGTAATGCCAGGTTTTACACATTTGAAGAATGCACAACCCATTTCTTTTGCACATTATTTACTAGCATATGTTGAGATGCTGAACAGAGATAAGAAAAGATTTAAAAATAATATAGAGTTAATAAATGAGTGTCCTTTAGGTTCTGCTGCTCTTGCCGGAACATCATTTAATATAGACAGAAACTTTACGGCAAAAAAACTAGGTTTTAAAAAGCCAACTAATAATTCAATAGACTCTGTTTCAGACAGAGATTTTGCTATTGATTTTTTATCAGCTGCTGCAACTTGTGCGATGCATTTATCTAGATTGGCAGAGGATTTTATAATTTTTAATTCAGAGGCTTTTGGTTTTGTCGAATTTTCAGACCAAGTTTTGACTGGCTCTTCAATCATGCCACAGAAAAAAAATCCTGATCCTGCAGAATTAATAAGAGGTAGAACGGCTATAAATTATGGAAATTTAAATTCTATGTTAACTATAATGAAAGGTCTTCCCATTTCTTACTATAAAGATTTACAGGATGATAAAGAATTAGTTTTTGATAGTTTTGATACATTGAAAGACAGCTTGTTAATGTCGATAGAGCTTATAGAAAATTTAAATACAAAAAAAAGTAATATGAAATCTATGGCCCAAAAAGGATATACTACTGCTACTGATTTTGCTGACTACATTACAAAAAGAAAAAAGCTTCCTTTCAGAAAAGGATATGCTATTTCATCAAAGTTAGTCAATTATGCAGAAAGTAAAAAATTAAGACTAGATCAACTAACTAAAAATGACATAAATAAATTTATTAAAAAAATTGAAGTGGACATCCATAAGATATTTGACGTTGAAAATTCAATGAATTCAAAAACATCTTTTGGAGGTACCTCAAGTAAGAATGTTAAAAAAATGATTAAAACATATATAAAAAATATTAGATGAAAAAAATTATATTTATTTCGTTAGCTTTGGTAATTCTGTTAAGTTGCGGAAGAAAGTCTGATCCAGAACATCAAGCAAGCAGCATAGAAAATATTATTATAATTTCATAAATTTATGAGTTTAAATTACAAAGGACAAAACCTGTTTATTGACAACATACCTATTAAGAGTATTGCAAAGAAAAATATTACTCCTTTTTATTTATATTCTTACAAAAAAATTAAAGATAATTTCGAAACCTTTAATAATTATTTTAAAAATGTAAGTCCTCTAGTGTGTTTTTCCGTAAAATCTAACTCGAATGTTTCTATTTTGACAGAGTTAGGCAAATTAGGATCTGGTGCTGATGTAGTATCAGAAGGTGAGTTATTAAAAGCATTAAAAGCTAGGATTAATCCAAAAAAAATTGTTTTTTCTGGTGTTGGAAAAACAGACAGCGAATTAAGATTGGCTATTAAAAAAAAAGTTTTACTTATTAATATTGAATCTGAAAGTGAGGCATTATTAATAAATAAAATATCAAAAAAAATGAATAGAGTAACCTCTATTGGAATTAGGTTGAATCCGAATGTTGATGCAAAAACTCTTTCTAAAATTTCAACGGGAAAACTTGATAGTAAATTTGGTTTATTAAGTGCAAATCTTTTAAAATTTTGTAAAAGTTCTAGGCATTTAAAAAATATTAAAATTAGTGCAATTAGTGTTCATATTGGAAGTCAAATTACATCTGTTGCGCCTTATAAAAGAACTTTAAGCGCTATAAAAAAAATTATTAAATTGAGTAAAATAAATTTTGATTATATCGATCTTGGTGGTGGATTTGGTATTCAATATAAAAAAAAAGATAAAAAAATTGATATAAGAAACTATTCTGCTTTAGTTCAAAAATTTCAAAAAGAAACTAACTGTAAAATTATCTTTGAACCAGGAAGATATATTGTTGGTAACACAGGATCATTGATTTCTAAAATCGTATTTATTAAAAAAAATGGTAATAAATATTTTATAATTTTAGATGCAGGTATGAATGACTTTATGAGACCAGCTTTGTATAATGCAAAACATGAAATTATTGCAGTTTCAAAATCTCAAAAAAAAATTAATGGGAATATTGAATTTGTTGGACCAATTTGTGAAAGTACCGACACTTTTTTAAAATATAAAAATTTTCCTTTTATAAAAGAAGGAGAATACGTAACTATTACAAATGTTGGTGCATATGGATCTACTCTTTCATCAAATTACAATACGAGACCATTAGCATCTGAGATCATTGTAAAAAAAGGTAAAGTAAAAATAATTCGAAAAAGACAAAAGATTACTGAAATCATTTAGTAAATGATATTTTTAAGATCATTATTTTTTAATATTTTATTATTTGGAGGCATAGCTTTTGCATCTATAATTGCATTGCCTCTTTTATTTTTTAGGGACAAACACATGATTTGCGCTGCAAAAGTTCTATCCAGGTATGTAGGATTTTTATTAAGGATTTTTATTGATGTTACAATTGATTTTAAAGGGACCGAAAATCTCAAAAAATTTGATAAATATTTTATTGCTTCAGCTCATCAATCTATGTTTGAAACATTTGCCCTTCAAACCGTAATATCTGGGCCAGTTTTTATTTTAAAAAAAGAATTAATGAAAATACCTTTTTTTGGTTGGTGTTTAAAAAAGATTGGTGCAGTATCAATTGTTAGAGATACAGCAACAAAAGAAAACTTAAATTTTTTTGATAAAATACTTGATCAAATAAATAAAAGCAAAAGACCATTATTGATTTTTCCTCAAGGAACAAGGGTACCTTACAAAGAAAGACCTGATTTTAAAAAAGGAGTTGCAAGAATTTATGAAGCCTTAAAATTGCCTTGTGTACCAGTGGCACTTAATACTGGAAAGGTGTGGCCTAAAAATAGTTTTAATAAATACCCGGGTAAAATCACAATATCTTTTCTAGAACCCATTAAACCGGGTCTCAATAAAGATGAGTTTTTAAAAAAGTTACAAAATATTATTTATAACGAAATTGATTTTTTAGAGTGATTATTTTCTTCCAAAATCAGGTTTATCAGTATCTTGTCCTGCTTTAATTATTGATTTTCTAAATTCTTTGGATTTTTCAAAAATTTCTAAAAGTTTTTTACTATCTTTTTCAGAAATTGCTTTTTTAAATTCATCTAAATTTTTAATAAACTTATCTATTGCCTCAATAATTAGAGAACTATTATCAATAAAAATATCCCTCCACATAATAGGATCTGAAGCGGCAATCCTGGTAAAATCTCTTAATCCTCCAGCACTATATCTTATAATGTCTTCTTTTGTTTCCTCATCATTAGACATAGATGTTTGTACAATATTGTACGCTACTGCATGAGGTAAATGACTTGTAAAAGATAATATTTTATCATGATCTTCGTCTGACATTATTTTGACTTTACTTCCCATCGACTCCCAAAAGTTAGAGACTTTTTTTACTGCTTTTTCATCTATATTTTTATTAGGTGTAAGTATTGTCCATCTATTTTTAAATAAGTCAGCAATACCAGCTTTTGGTCCACTATTTTCTATTCCGGCAACTGGGTGGCCAGGAATACAAATAGAATTTTTTAAATTTAATTTTTTGAATATTTTACCGACTCCTGTTTTAACTGAACAAGTATCTGTCAAAATAGAACCGGTCTTTAAATTATCTTTAATAGAATTTAATACATTCTCAAAGCTACTAATAGGTGTTGCTATAATAATTAAATCAGAATTCTTTACCGCCTCACCTGCACTATTAAATATTTCGTCAGAGAGTTTATTTTTTTTAATTATTTCAGTAACAGTCTTATCTTTATCATATGTGATTATTTTTTTAATTGATCCACTTTTTTTTAATCCTTTAAAAATTGATGACCCAATTAACCCACATCCTATTATTGAAACTTGATCAAACATTAAAAATCTTTCTTAACACTGAAATAAATTTTTTGTTTTCCTTGCTATTTCCTATCGTTACTCTTAATGAATTTTTAATACCATAAACATCCATTTGCCTTACTAGAATGCCAGAATTAGCTAATTTATTAAATACTTTATTAGCAGACTGATTAACAAAATCAAAATTAAGAAGAAAAAAATTTACATTTGTTCTATTAGTAGCTATGCCAATTTCATCAATAACATCAAATATTTTTTCAGCCCAAAAATTATTATGTTCAATGGCCTTATTAAGCCATTTCGTATCTAATACAGCTTGCGTAGCAGCAAAAAGAGCTGGTCTGCTAACATTAAAAGGTGGCTTAATTTCATATAGTTTTTTTATTAATTTTTTTGGACCATAACCCCAACCAATTCTTAATCCTGCTAAACCATAAATTTTTGAAAATGTTCTAGTTACTATAACATTTTCTGATTTTGAAAATAAATTAATTCCAGAAGCGTATTCCGGATCTTTTATGTATTCAAAGTATGCATCATCTACTATAAGTAAAATATCGCTTCTAAGTTTTTTTCTTAATTTTAAAACTTCGTCTTTATTTAAATAAGTTCCAGTAGGATTATTGGGATTAGCTAAAAAAACAATTTTTGTTTTTTTGTTAATACAATTCATTATTGATTCAACAGAAGGTGTAAAATTTTCCTCTTTAGCGTACCTAACTTTTGCCCCAAACATTCTACTGTAAATTCTATAAATTATAAAACTATATTCAGGTACAACGACTTCATCACCTTTATTTAAAAAAAGTTTACATACTAATTCAAAAATTTGATCAGAACCTGAACCTAAAATAATTCTATCTGTTTTTAACTTGAATTTTTTTGCCAAAACTTTTCTAAAATATGTGCCATCTGAATCAGGATACCTTACAAAACCTTTTCCGATTGAACTGTAGGACTTTACAGCTTTAGGACTAGGTCCTAATGCAGACTCATTAGCTGATAATTTTATTGGACTTCTTCTACTTTTAAATAAACTTAATCCAGCTACATATTTTTCTGCAATAATATTTCTAGGTTTTGGTAATTTCATAATATTTTATGTGTCTTATATTAAAAGAGACTTCATTTGTATAATGGAAATAAAATTATTTGAATAAATTGACATGTTTGCTGCGATTTAGTATATATGCCTAGCGCTGATTTAACCAAATTGCGAGCGCCAAGTAAATGCAGCTAAACAGGGTTTTTTGCCCAGTCTAGCTGGGCTTTTTTTTTATGAGTGAAAACTTTGTTAAAATAAAAAAATTAAACGTAACAAAATCTCTTTTGTTAGATTGCAAACAAACAGTGTGTGATTTCCCTTTGGCATATGAAACTTATGGGAAGTTAAATGCGTCTAAAGATAATGCTATTTTAGTTTTTCACGCACTCACAGGAGATCAATTTGTTAGTGGTATAAATCCAATTACAAAAAAAGAAGGATGGTGGGCAACTGCTGTGGGTCCTGGCAAAGCAATTAATACAGATAAATATTTTGTTATTTGTGCAAATGTGATTGGGGGATGCATGGGTTCTTGGGGACCTAAGGAAATTAATAAGGATACAAACGAACCGTATGGTTTAAATTTTCCAGTTATAACAATAAGGGATATGGTTAAAGCACAAGAAACTCTTTTGGATCATTTGGGAATAGAAAAACTTCTTTGTGCGACAGGGGGATCGATGGGTGGAATGCAATTATTACAATTCTGCTCAACTTTTCCTAATAGAACTTTCTCTGCAGTTCCTATTGCCTGTAGTACAAGTCACAGTGCTCAAAATATTGCATTAAATGAATTGGCTAGACAAGCAATTATGGCCGATCCTGTTTGGGATAAAGGGAAATATATAAAAAAAAATACTCAGCCTAAAAATGGTTTAGCTGTTGCAAGAATGGTTGGGCATATAAGTTATTTATCTGAGAAAGGGATGCAAGAAAAATTTGGAAGGAAGCTTCAAGAGAAAGCCGACTACGAATTTAGTTTTAATGCTGATTTTCAAGTAGAAAGTTACTTGAGGCATCAAGGTTACTCATTTGTTGAAAGGTTTGATGCTAATTCTGTTTTATATATTACCAGAGCAATGGATTATTTTGATCTTAATAAACAATTTAAAGGTGGTTTAGTGGAAGCATTTAAAAATCAAAAAACAAAATTCCTAATTATATCTTTTTCATCTGATTGGCTTTATACAACAAAAGAAAATAAA
>MDTB01023347.1_pt1 | contig 11847 bp, 12 predicted proteins | sample 811161 | NCBI WGS metagenome assembly MDTB01 (sample SAMN05326650, study PRJNA326480) | marine metagenome | isolation source: seawater | place: Mediterranean Sea | collected 2009
AGGTTTTGAAGGGGGTTTAGGTTTCTTCACCGGCATCGAACTGGGTACGGAGAGAACCTTACCATCAGATTTTTTTAAACTTAGGGTAATCCCTCCTTTCATTTTAAGAATTTCTGTATCAGGGTTAAAACTTTCGACTTCCACCTTACCATCGTCGAAAGACTCACCTTTTTGCAACCATACTCCTTTATTTTTTGCTTTATCGAATAAAGAAAAATACCACTCTCCTTTAAATTTGAAAAAACCTCTAAGTTCAATGTTAGTATTTTGAGGTCTAGGCGGAGGAGGGGGAGGAGCCGGTCTCTGCACCACTACGGGTTTTGGCTTTTGTGAACCGGGCCTCAAAAAAGGATTCTGGGCAAACACAGAATAACCGCTGACCATTAAACTGAGGATGGTAAGTGACCGATACATTTTTACTTTAAATATCATAATCAAAGCTCAGGCCTGTCAGATGGTAAATCCTTGAGCGAGGAAACACCCTTTCTTTTATCATCAAGATCAGGCATTCCGAGGATTCGTCCCGATGGGGAACTAAATTTGGGTGCGTAATTTGCATCGATCCGTTTATCGATTGCCCGAGTGTTTATGTCAGAATCATCAAAACCGGGTTTCATAATGGTAGGGCGAAGAAAAATCATTAATTCAGTGGGGGTATATTTGACTGTTTTGGGACTGAAAAATCTCTTCCCTAAGTAAGGAATTCCGCTAAGCAAATTATATTTTGATTCAGTCGAATCCACCTGCACTTCCTGCAAACCACCCAAAACAATAATTTCTCCATCTTTGATTGTAATCAGGGTTTTCGCTTCTCGGATTTTCTTGGCCGGCAAAGACTGATCCTGAAAAGTATTACTTTTTGTCTCGTCAAACTTCTCAGCCTTAACCTCCACCTCCATAAATATGGAACCTCGGGAAGTGACTGTCCCATTCTCATCCACCAAAGGTAAACCAATTTTGGGTTTTTTGATTTGTAACTCAGTTTTTGCTGTAATTTGATCGCGCTGCCCAGTATTTGAACCTTGCGTGGTATTGGTATTCCCATAATAGGTGGGTACGATTATATTTCTCTCGTCCTCAATTTTAATATGCACCTCCGGTGCGTTGTGAGAAACCATCAAAGATGGGGTCGAGAAAATGCGCACATCATTTCGCTCTTTGGAAAGGGCAAAGATCGTATCCCATGCAACCGCTGATAATTTCCAACTATCCATTTGGAAAGACGCACGGGTATCAAGAAAAGGTATGCCCACGCTACCTTCTACCACATCAGTAAGCATTTTCTTACTTGTGGATGTGGTTGTCTGACTTCCATCTGGGTTGGTCACAGTAGTTGTCACATCAGCCTGATTTTGGGGTTCCCCAAATAAAGAATCACCAGCTGCAGGCGAACGGGCATCCTTGGTCCATCGCAAACCACTAAACAAACTGTCAATGCCCCGCTGGTTCTGCTCGGTCAAATCAACCATAACAAAAATTGTATCAATGCGGGCAAGCGGTAAAGGTTGGTCAAGGGATTCGATCATTCTCCCAATTTCATCAATATCTGCTTTGGTGCCATAGACTAGGATTGCATTACTTCTTTCATCTGAAGAAATCGTGATGAAATCGCTAAATTCGTGGGCACCATCAGAACCTCCTTCACTGGAGGGAGAACTCGAGGCGGCTGCGGCCGGAGCCTTTGCTGAAGCATTCGTTGGAGTCGTAGCTCGTGGGGTTGTTTTCCGACCCTGTACCTGTTGTTTTATCCGCTGCTGATTTTTGATGACTTCATCCAAAATAGACTGAATGTCTTTTGATTCTGCATGTTGCAACTTAAAGAGATTACTTGTTGTCTTCATTTTGAGGGGTGCATCAAAGGTTTCCAAAATAAAGGTCAAGGTTTCTCTGTTTTCTTTTCGTGTAACAATAAAAAGTTTTCCTGTTCTCTCATCAGAATCAACTTGAGTGGTGCCTCCAAGGAATGACTTCAAACTCCCATCAATCATAGATTTGAGCTTACTTTCCAACTCTCGTGCACCTGCGTGTTTGGTTTCCCAGACAAAAAACTCTGTACCCAAGTCCTCTTTATTTATGGGTCGATCGAGAGTAAGTAAGATTTTTTCCATTCTTTGAAGATTAAGCAGGGAATCAGTGACAAGGATACTGTTTGCTTTTTCAAAAACAAGAAGACTGCCCACATTGGGCGTTGAAAATGGATTAAGTTGTTCCCTTACCTCAAGTGCCGGGGCATATTGTAAGTAAAACATCTTAAAATATATCCTTTGGCTAGGCTTCAGGTCTGATGCCGGGCCTTCCAGCCAAATAGGAACATGTACATTCATGTTTGTGGCCGGAACTGCCTTAAAGAATTTGCTATCGATCTTGGTTATACCGATACCGTTCATGGCCAGCAAACTCTCGAGAGCACTTAAAGTCTCTCTTTTTGTCAGCACCTCCATGCTGTCAAAAGTAATTTTAACAGCAGGTAAATTCTGAGGGCGTAGAATATATCGTCCGGTAATAAGTTGTATCATATCCAAAATCATATTCGTATCCTGATCTCTCAGCCTCAAGCGCTCCATGGGTTCATCGAGTCCTTCGATCAGGGCAAGTTCTTCCGGATCAGACAACAGGCTCCCAGTAAAAGAAATAGAGTCTTGATCAGTAGCAGAATCCAGAACGGTAGACTCTGGGCGAAGTTCGCTTCCAGGAGAAAGATCAGCAGGTAAAGGCAAAGAGTCTGCCGGAACTTGAGCAAAAGTATGAAAGCTCAAACTCGTAAAGACGCTGAGTAGGCAAATTATCTTGGTTTTCATTGTTTATTAAATTCTACGGAACTAACTTCAAAGACCGCATCAAAAGTGGTTGGATCGTAGGGGCGGTTTTTGGGGGGATAGTTGGGTTCAATTTTTACTTCGCTCAAAAACATGTAGGGGCTTTCCTGCCTGATCAAGGCTGCATACTCATTCACATCTTCATAACTTGCACGCTTAAAAGTAATCCGTACCCGGTGTTGCTTGTATCTCTCACGTTCATCAGTGGTGAGTTCGCGGTAGTCTCGTTGTGGAAAAACTTGATCAGCTAACCTAGACGCCAAATTGCTAAGTTGATTCTTATCGTAGCTTTTATTTTGTTGCTCAATTTTCTGTTTTTCCAAAGCCGCATCAATCACCGGTTTCAAACCAATCACCATTTCATGACCTCTAATTTCTTCTGATGCCAAGTCCCAATCCTGCCATAATACCATGCCCACTTGAAACAGCTTGACTATACATAAACTAAAAACCACCCATAATGAAATCACCAGCAGAGTTTGCTCCCTGCTATTGAGACGGAAAAATAACTTTTCAAAAATTTTCATCCTGAAATATTCGACCCAACCTCCTTACCGGAATTTACAGGTTTGGTCTCCGCCTTTTCTTTAAGTTCGATATCGAACTCGAAAGTGGTCTTTCCTGTTTGACTCTTGATTTCCCGACGCTCTTTGCCTCCCCTGCCCCTTTGCAAACTCGCTACTTTGCTTTTCTCCAAGTTTTCAAGAAAGGTGTTGATTGCCTCCACATTTTTTCCCTCTCCCTCCAGTTCGATTTCATTACGGCTTTTGAAATGAGCAAATGTAAACCAGACATTGAGATCTTCAGGTGCACCTCCCAAGTGTGCGTACAACCGTCCGATTGCCCCGAATGGGTCAATCCCACCCAGTTTGTTTTGCCGAAGTTTTTCAAGAAGCTTTTGTGATTCAATAACCAAAGGTACTTCCATGGCCATATCATTAGCCAATGTCTGCTTATCTTCAAGTTTCACGCCCATAATCTTTAAACCCAAAAATAGAACCAGAATTGCCGCCATACTTAGCGTCCACCCCAAGGTGGCTTTCCATCTTTTCCGTCCCTGCCTTCTTCTCTTGATCTCACTGTTCTTAAAATCATTAGCCCGAATATCAACTGTCCATAACTTATCGCCAGAAATTTTTACATTTTGATCAATTTCAAGGTTAGGGTTTTGCCCGTCCAGCCATTCGTGCTCAAAAAGAAAGTACCCATCTTTAAGACGCTCAACTTCACCTGCTACCAATATATCGGAAAAAACCTCATGGTTGCCAATCTTCACTAATGACAATAATTTACCCCTGGCAATTTTCAAGGAGTCAGCCTCTTCGGGATCAAATGGCATCGAGAAAATTTGATCAGGCACTTGAGAATCCGAATTATAAACGACTACGCTGAGAGTTTCTCCCTCTTTCAAAAATATAATTGTGGGTTCAGCAAAGTTTTTACCGAACAAAGATACGAAGGATGGGAAAACTCTCCGAAAGATTTCCATATTTTGCCAACCTAATTGCCTAAGTTTGATCAGCGGACATGCAAATATGAGAACCTTTCCTTCTTCAATGCCACCGAAATAGCCCCATGCAAGTTGTTCCTCTGGATATGGAGAAAATGAACCATCACCGAGAATTTCCTGAATAAAGGAAGTTATGATTTGATTAGGATTTTCCTCCTCTGACAAAGCAAGACTTGATGGTAAAGCAATGGTCTCGCAGAAAAAATATTCACCTGGGATTCTCAGTGTAAAATCACTGAGTTCAGCCAAAGGGACGGCAAGGTCGTTATTTTCGTTATCGGACATTGTAGAGTGCAAGAACTAAAACCACTTCAAAATTTATACAAATTCATCAAAGGCAGGCTTTTAATGTACTTCTATTCATGGTATCAGTCGATTAAATTTTCATTTTCTCGCAGGGCGAGAATACGAAAAGGATATTGAATTTTCTGATTTCTTGGACTTCGAGGTTTTTCCGCATTCTTTTGGCCCGGAATGGGTCTGACAGGTTTTCGACCACCAGAACTCATTTCATTCAATAAAATCGCATGTAATTGAAAATTAGACTTTCCTCGATTTACATTAATTTCTAAACGGAAAATTTTCGCACTCTTATCTATTTTCAAGCCTCTCTTATTAGCTAATTCCTCGACAAGTTTATAATATCTCTGTCTTTCCGATTTAGAGTCCGCATTTCGTGATTCATTCAAGTCTTCGAATGCGCTCTCATCATCACCAGCAAGAAAACGCAGCAAGAACTCCGATGCCCCATCCGGATTAAAGCCTCCTTCATTAAAAAAGGAAAATGTTCTCTTAAAATTCGCCAGGTGCATGGTTTCGTTCCCAAGTTCGTCAAAAAATATACCCGAATTCTCCTCTTCATTCCTATCATAGGCAAATCCCCTGATCATCCGAAACTCATCAAAGCTTTCCACTTTTCTTCCCGGAGTCCAATAGGGCGGATCGAGATCTTCATAGTAATCATTTTCTGCCCCCTCATCCCGGTCCTCATCGTCTTTATCTTGCCAATCCATTAATGAATCCACAAATATTTCACCATCATCTTCATTGATTAAGGAATCTTCTCCTGCTTGCATGAAAGCGAAGAGCCCCCCAAGATCCTTTTCTTTAATCTCATGGAAAGGAATTTTACCTGATTCGTCGAGTAATTGCACCGACCATTTGATAGGAGAATTCATTTTTTCATCTTCACCGGATGAGGCAATATCAGATGGGGTTAGCTCTGCATAAGCCAAGGGATTCCCCCACCCCATGGCGGGATCATCCAGTTTACCCAAAATCATGCGAAATTCATTCAAGACTCCAACGGTTAAATCCAAAGCGGAATAAGCATAAGTTCTCAAATCATCTCTTTTATGAAATTGGCTCACATGCCTCAACTCCTGGGTGGTTTCTTTCATCAACCGAAGAGAAAGCACCGATAAAAGAACAATCAAAGCAAGAACGAACACCAGGATGGAACCCCTTGTTTGATTCCTTTTTTTCTTCATTTAGGTTCCTCTTCGATACCGGTTGGAGCAAGATTCTCAACCGCCAGAGAAATCGTTCGCTCAAGGTCTTCATCATCCCAGCGAAATACAAGTTTTACAAATGCAGGAATCCGGTAACCATCCGTTTTTTCACTCTCTTCAAGTTCATTTTTAATTTCCCATTCTTTAATATCATCAGGAGCAGCATCTTCTTCCCCATAGTAACAATAATATATCTCTTCACAAAAGGGGCTCACAAGGGTTTTACGCAGCTCATCTTCATCTTCAGGTTCCATCCTTCCCTGATCGTTTTTTTCCAGTTCCTGAAGCTCGGAAAACCATAAAATGCTCAAACCATCCTGCTCATCAGGATATAAGTAACCATGCACCCGGTTAGCTGAACCATAAGGGCTGAAAAACAGTGGAGGGGCTTCCCGTAAATAAAAATGAATTAAAGGATCTTCAGCATCTGAAAAACCTACTGGGTATTGAAGATCAACTCTTTGATCTTTGGGCAAGGCAAAGGAGGATACACTTGCCTCCTCCAACACCGCAGTCAGAAAATGCGAAACTCCGTTGACATGGGCATCAAAAGCATCACGCGTCGCAGGTCGGTTCGCCCAAGCCTGAGATATCGTGACCAGAAGTGCGGTGGCGGCGATCAGCACAAGACCGCCAATAGATAGAGCAAGCAGCACTTCCACGAGCGAAAAACCTCTCTTGAACAAAAACTTCAATTCCGGTTCCTCTCATCCTGAATTTCACGAATTTTGTCTCTTTTATCCTCAACCAAACGATTACGATCGGTTGAAAAATCCCCATGTCCACCCCACTTGGGACGAAACATCAACATAGTGTAAGTGCGCTCTCCAGGTTCCACTCCCAGTTCATCATTTCCATCATATTCCAGCAGGAGACGTACTTTGAATAAATCAATGATTTCCGTCATTTCTATTTCAGTCTCCCAGCGGATTTCACCCATGCTGATTGTAGGTAAATCTCCACCTTCCTCCATTTTTTCGTATTCAGTTTCCCGGAAAATTTCACTGCGGGCCCATAAGAGATCCTGCTCCAATTCCCTTGTGTCTTTCATTACCCGAATAGTACGGGAAGCAATAAAAGCCCCATCCACAAGATAAACCGCGGACAAACCAAAAATCGCCAACGCTATCAGAACCTCAATCAGCATAAAGCCTCTCTGTTTCAGATCACTCATTCCTCAGCATCGGCAAGAACATAGCCTGAAAAAGGATCAAATTTCGTGGTCGTGCTGTCTCCACGGAAAGAAATAGTTACTTCGAACGGTTGGCTACAACCGGAATGAAAACCTACCCGTTCAAGCTCAAGCTGACTTTCTGTAAACTCTGTGGCTCCTCCTGCCTCCCCTGTCTCCGGCCCAATCGCAGAAAAAAGAACCTCCGGAACAAGTTCTTCATCTTCGAGTATATCCTCATCCAATTTTGAATAAACTTTGTGCTCGGCCAAAATGACCCCCTCCGAGTCAGTCACCACAAACATCACTTTATCCTCTACATAACTCAAATAACTCTTTCTTTTTCTTTCGCTGGAAAAATAAACTGCATCCAGGGCTGCACGTTTGAGCACCCGCTCAGGTGGCTCATAGTTCGATCCGCTGATAAATGCACCTGCATTGCCTGCTACCACTCCCATCAATACGCCAATTAATGCGAGTACGAGAAGTACCTCAAGTAAGCTAAAAGCTAGTAAGGCACGATCCCGTTTTGAATGAATCAAATCAATTTCCTGAATCCCAATTCCCGATGAGCTTCCCATCAGGAGCTGTAGTGGATAAGTCAAAACTCCCGGAATTTCGAGTCCCGGGATATTGATAGACATAGGGTTTTCCCCATGGATCGTTGAGATCCGATGTTCTTTTGACAAAAGGAGGAACTCCATTCGGGGGAGTTTTTAAATCATTAAGACTTTTGGGGTATTCTCCCACCATGGCGAAATAACTGGTCACATAAGCTTCTCCCGTACTATTCACCCAGGTTTGGGCGGCCTTAACCTTTCCCCCTCCAAAAATTTCGCCCAAGTTGGACATGGCAAGACCAGCCACAATCCCAATCAGAGCCAAAACAATTAGGATTTCTACCAGGGTAAAACCTTTTTTAGCAAGGCGTGATTTGTTTTTAAATACTTCGGAATTAGGATTTTTCATAAGGTTTTTGCAGATGAAATTCAAAACTATCAAACCTAGTATAATTCAATCAACTAGAAATAGCTATTTCGATGAGCTTTGATCTTGCCTCAAAGTATCGAAATGTTCAATAAAGTATTGTGACTTTACCTGATTACTTACCTGTTTTATTACAAATCCTGCTCGCAGTAGGTATGGGAGTGGGTATTTTGGTGGCGAGTCATATTTTCGGGCAAAAAGCCCGCCACAGTAAGATTAAAGACTCCCCCTATGAATGCGGACTAGCGGCGGAAGTGGGTGGGGAAACACGATATTCGGTGAAGTTCTACATCACCGCCATGCTCTTCATTTTATTTGATATTGATGTGGTCTTTCTCATTCCATGGGTACTGACTCACCGGGATTTGGTGGCAGCCGGTATCCCCATTCTTGGTCCGATGATGTTTTTTACTTTCATTCTCGTTATCGGATTGATCTACGAACTTAAAAGCGGTGCCCTTAAGTGGGAAGAGTAATTTATTTGCCTATCGTTCAACGGGAAACACCTGCTTCCTCATGATATCACCTTGAATAAATCATGAGGATCGACCGCTACATATCCAATTCTCGAATAATCGATCTCTCCTCTCGTGATTTAAAATCCGCCTACTCTGAACTGCTAGATACCTTTGGCACCCAGCTAGCCACCCCCGCCAGTCGAAAAAAAGTCCTCAAAGAATTAGTCGTTCGCGAAAAATCGTTGACCAGTTACATCGGGGAGGGCGTAGCTTTGCCTCATGCACGAGTCTCGATGAAACGCCCCTACGCTCTCGCCGTTGGCAGGTGCCCCGCCGGCTTGACCTTTGAAGGAAGAGACAGTTATGAGGATATTCGGTTTGTATTCCTGCTCTTGGCCAATGAAAAGGCCCAAAATTATCTCTCTTTTCTCGCAGCCCTGGCCCGCTCTTTTCAGGACAGTGCCATCATGGATCAGCTATGGATGGCACGGGATAAAAATGAATTCAAAAGTGCCGTTCGTAATGCTTTTGCGGATACCGATGACCGCCCCGCCCGTCGGCGCACCAAATTCAATAAATTACTTACGGATGAAGCGGCCAAAATAGCCAAAGCCGCCGATTGCTCAACTATCCTTGTTTTTACAGATGTATTTCCTCCCACCCTAGCTCCTCGTATGACTTTCCCGAATTTTAAGGTCGTACTCGCGGGTGAAGGAGTATCCGATGAAGACCGGGCTCACCACCGGGCCGATGCCACACTGGCCGTCCGTGCTCTTTCCCGTTCCCGCCTCTCACAGCTACGGGCAGCCATTCTACTCGGGTTGACCAGAGAAATCTTCGGGTTTCAGGACCGCGTCTGCTGTATTGGTGGCATCCCCGACAGCGGACAATTGGATACGGTTCTGGTCGTCGATGTGGATGAGGAATTTGAATCGGTCATTGGACAGGGTGACGAAATGTTACCTTCCGATGTGGCTGCTGAATCCCTTGAACGCTTAACCGCGATTGCGACCGATCTGGCGACCGCCGGGCGCGAAGGAAAGTCCATCGGGGCCATGTTTGTATTAGGCGACCATACTGAAGTCATCAAACGCTCCAAGCAGCTCATTCTTAATCCATTTTACGGATATGCGGAGGAAGACCGGAATATTCTCAACCCCTTTATGGATGAGACCATCAAAGAACTTGCCTTAATTGATGGCGCTTTCATCGTGCAGGGAAATGGAGTGGTTGAATCGGCGGGGTGCCTCATTCAGGCAAAAGCCGATGAAATTGATTTGCCCGGGGGAATGGGCACGCGGCATGCCGCCGCAGCTGCCATCACCCAGGCTACGGATTCGCTTGCCCTCGTAGTTTCCAGTTCCGGTCAGGTAACCTATTTCCGGAAAGGCCGCATGTTTACACTCTTTGATAAATCCGAAGGCCGGTCCTTGTGATCATCGTATGCCCCCCAATTCCAGCCATTCACTCCCAAGGCTCGGTTTTTTCGGTGGCAGTTTTGATCCCATGCATCAGGGTCATCTTTCGGTTGCTTTGGCTACAATTGAAAAATTCTCCCTTCAGAAAGTTCTGCTCTGCCCGGCATTTTTTGCTCCTTTGCGTGAGAAAAGACCGGTTTTCTCAGCAGATCACCGGCTCGCCATGGTCGAAAGCGTTACCAAAACTCACCAAGCACTCCTCTCTTTTGATCATGAAATACGAGCTGAGAAAACTTGTTTCACTTACGAGACATTACAAATGGTCCAAGCAAATTATCCAAAGCATAAAATTCATCTCATGCTGGGAGATGATCAATTCTGCAAGTTTGACCAGTGGAAATTCCATCGTCAAATCCTTGAAGAATTTTCCATCATTGTCTTTGAAAGAAACCAGGTGAAAAAGAGTCAAATTTCCAAAACACGGTTTTTAGCCTCTGCAATTCACTTTCTGGATAATCCCATATTTCCCCAATCCTCCACAGAAATCCGTGATCGCATACAACAAGGCCTTAATATATCACATCTTATTCCACCCCCCGTCCTTACTTACATGAAAAACAACCGGCTTCTTGATTCTGATCTCTTATGAGCACCGTGCTTCCCGAAACCAAGTCTGAACTTAGGCAAAACCTGCACCTTGCCTGTGAAGCCCTGCTCGATAAAAAAGCCGAAGATCTGAAACTTCTATATTTTGGAGATAAATCACCCCTGACTGACTGCTTTATCATCGCCACAGGTACTTCCAACCCCCACCTCAAAGCCCTGAGAAACAACCTCGAAGTTGTGCTTAAGGAAAATAAGATTGAAACTCTCTCTAAGGACCGTTTTCACCCCGGAGGGTGGCTCGTTCTCGATGCGATTGACTTTGTGATTCATCTATTCTCCAAAGAACAGCGTGAAAACTATGCACTCGAACATCTTTGGAAAGATGCAAAGCAACTGACTCCCGAAGATCTCTAAGAATTCTGACTCCAGTCACAAGCTTCGGATTGACCTTTCCAGAATTCTTTCAAATTCTTACCAAGGTTTTCAGGGATTGGCTCATTCCTTCCCAAACCATCATCATAATCCTTACAGCCCATTGATATGACTACTAGACGTTTCTTCCTCAAACAGGCATCGCTTGCCTCTGCTCCTTTTATTCTACCCTCCCACATTTGGGCGGCCAAAGGAGATGCTTCTCCCAATAACCGGATCAATATTGCGATCATCGGGCCAGGTAAAATGGGCCGCGGCCACGCTAATTTTCTTGTACGTAATCCACGTGCCCAACTTACTGGATTTGCTGAGATTGCGGATGTGCGCACCAAGCACACCAAAGATCTGATTGAGAAGCACTACTCCAAAAATACGCCGGGTGATAATTGGAAGGGTTTAAAAATAACCAAAAACTACCTGGAACTCCTTGAAGACAAGTCTCTCGACGCCGTGCTCATCGCCACCCCCGATCATTGGCATGGTGAAGCCACCATCCAGGCGGCCCGTGCCAAAAAACATGTTTACTGTGAAAAACCGATCTCCCTGACTATTCAGGAAGGACGGGCCATGGCCAACGCCGTCAAGGAGAACAACATCGTCTTCCAGACCGGTAGTCAGCAACGCACTCAATACGGCGGGAAATTCCGCCGCACCGTGGAAATGATTCGGAGCGGGGCGATTGGAGAATTGAAAAAAATTCGCGTTTGTGTGGGTGGTCCCCCCAAACCCTGTGATCTCCCCACCGAGCCGATCCCTGAAGGAATCGACTGGGAGGCCTGGCTCGGGCCAGCCCCAATGCGTGGATTTAACAAGATTCTTTGCCCCGATGATGTTCATAACCACTTCCCTGCCTGGCGTCGTTATCGGGAATACTGCAACGGCCAACTTGCCGACATGGGAGCCCATCATTTTGATATCGGACAATGGGCCATGGATGC
>MDTB01093358.1_pt1 | contig 11847 bp, 13 predicted proteins | sample 811161 | NCBI WGS metagenome assembly MDTB01 (sample SAMN05326650, study PRJNA326480) | marine metagenome | isolation source: seawater | place: Mediterranean Sea | collected 2009
GGCGCTGTCTTCCCCTCCCGGAGTTACGATCACCAGATCATTCCAGACCAAAGGGGAAAAGGAGAGTCCCCATTCGGGGAAATCATGGCCTTCACTCACGATCATCGTTTGCCAAACGAGCTTTCCGGAACTTGCCTCCAAGCAAACAAGGGAGCCGTCGGTGAACACTGCATATAGCTTTCCGTCGGCAATGGTCGGGGTGGAACGCGGACCGACTCCGCTCATGAAGTCGTCCCACCTGGTGCGGACGGCGTGTTTCCATTTGGTCTTGCCGTTATCCAGGGAACGGGCGATTACGAGCTCTTCCTGACCGTCTTGCTCCATGGTTATGACGGAGTTCCCGAAGGTGATGATCGAAGAATGTCCCTCACCGGCCGGAGTTTTCCATCGGAGTACCGGTGGACTACTCCAATTCAATGAGGTCTTTTGATCGGGCGCCACGCCGTCTCTGTTCGGCCCGCGAAACTGAGTCCAGTCGGAGGTGACTTCTCGCAAGCTTGGTTGATTCCGCACCGGTTGGCTTTCCTTGGCCAGTTGATCCTTCTCGATCTCAAGATGAGGGATCATGCCTCCTCTCCACTCCATGTTGACGCAACCCGACAGGATCAAAAGGCAAGACAGGAGGAAGGCTGGCTTCATAAGGAGAGGGGGGGTGAGAATGCGATCTTTACAAGGCGGACTCGATGGCTTTGAGCAGCTTTCTCGAAGAGGGTGAGGTCATGCTGCCGTATCTTTCGATCGGTTTGCCGTCTTTGCCAATCAGGATTTTACCGAAGTTCCATTTGACGTTGCCCTTGAGGGGACCTTTGTCGCCAATAATGCTTTCGTAAAGGGGGTGGCGGTTGGGGCCGTTGACGTCGATCTTGGAGTACATCGGGAAGGTGACTCCGAACTTGGTGGAGCAGAATTCTTTAATCTCTTTTTCCGAACCGGGCTCTTGTCCGCCGAATTGGTTGCAGGGAAAACCGCATATTACCAAACCTTTGCCTTTGAATTTTTGGTGTAATTCCTCCAAGCCTTTGTATTGACGGGTGAATCCGCAGCGCGATGCCACGTTGACCATCAATATGACCTTGCCCTTGTGCTCGGCGAGAGAAGTTTCCTTCCCGTCGATGTTTTTGAGTTTGTGCTCGTAAACCGAGCCAGCATAGGCCGAAGAGATAGCAGTCATAAGGAAGAGAGATATGAGTTTCATTTCGATTGAGTTTTGATTGGTTGGAGAGTTACTGATTCGAACCCGGATCGGGTTCCCGCAGTTTGACGGGAAGGTGAACTTCGGAACGTTTGAAAAATCCCAGAACGAAAGGTCCATCCCAATACACGGCATAGGCATCACCCGCAATCTCCCATTTGCCATCCTTGGCGAGGTAAGTCATGAGCTTTTGCTTGTTTTCCATGAATCGTTTGACCGAGTAACTGCCTCTTACCCCGATTGCAACAACCTTCATCGGGGCAATCTTTCTTACTTCCACGTCTTGGGTGGATGAGATGTTCTTGCCGCGATCTTTGTTCCCTACGAAAAAACGCATCTTTCCAGGGTTGATGTCCGCTTCCACGGGAGTGGTCATTGCCACGTCGTTGCTGCTGATGTAACGAAATAATTTCCTGAAGAGCCCGTTGTCGGACTGGAAGTAGGAACCGGAAGTTTTAGCTTCGAGGGCAATTCTTTCGGGCAAATCAATCGTTTTGATTACGCCGACTGGGGTTTTTTTAAACATTTCTTCGTAGGCGCAAAGACTTTGTAGGAAAAAAAAACCAGTTATCAAAGGCAGAAAAAATCGAGCATTCATAGAGAGTATAACGCGTGGAGGGTTGGATTGGTTTAAAAAACCTCCGACGTTTTCATTCAATCTGCAAGCTTACCCGTGAAATAGGCGAAAAAAAGTTTTGTCATTCTGCTGGGTCGATGACCCGGAAAGTCAGGTTGATTCTTTTTCCTATGGGTCGGGCGGTTCTCGGAATTTCGTGTTTCCAAAAATGTTGAGTCGGGCCTTTCATCATAAGGAGGCTTCCATGAACAAGCATGATCTCGGCTTGTTCTCCGTTTTCCCGGTAGTCCTTGTGTCGGAGTTTGAATTTTCGTTCGGCGCCAAGACTGACCGATCCGATGACCGGGTTTTGGCCAAGTTCTTTCTCGTCGTCGCTGTGCCAGGCCACCCGGTCCCGTCCATCCCGGTAATAGTTGATGAGGACTGAATTGAATCGGGTCCGGGCAATCGGTTCGATCTTCTTCTTGATTTCAAGCAATTCCTCGATCCAAGGATTGGGCTCCATCCGGATGCCGGAGTAGGCGTAGGACTTACCGGGGTCCCCGTACCACGCTTCGAGCCTGGGCACGAGGCTTTCCTTGCCGTAAAAACGGATGGTGTTTTGGACCCATTGCACTTTTTTAAGCAGCTGCTCAAGCAGGCGGGTGGCGGGACTTTGGTCGAACGCTCGTGGAAAATATTCCACTTCCGCGTCAGGCAAATCAAAAGCTTGGTCGGCTTTGGGAGAACCTTCGCCTGTCGGTTGTATCATTGTTTTTCTCCGGGGAGGCGGAAGACGAAAAACGAGCAGTTCTCGTCTGCCCGTATTTCCACCTTCCGATCCATTTCCTCAATCGACAAACCATCGGCTTGCTCAAGAATAGTTTGCTCCACTTTCATTTTTCCGGTGACTACCTGTATCCAAAGGTGAGGGAGGAGGGATTCCGGTTGGAGTTCCAAATCGCGTCCCTTGTTGAGTTGGCCGAAAAAAAACTCGGCATTTTGTCGTATTCCGGTGGAACCCTCCCTGCCATCCGGGGAGAAAAGAAGTTTGAGCTCATTGACAATCGCCTCCCGTCCGAGTTTTTTTTCCGCGTAAAGCGGGCTTCCTCCGCGTTCCTTGGGTTTCATCCAAATTTGATACAGTTCGGTCTTTTCATGCTCGGATGGGTTGAATTCGCTGTGACGGACCCCGCTGCCCGCGCTCATGTATTGAAGATCACCCGCCTGGATGATCGACCCGTTTCCCATACTGTCCTTGTGTTCTAAGCTTCCACTCATGACGTAGGTAAAAATCTCCGCATTGTCATGTGGATGAGTGGCAAAGCCTCCTCCCGGTTCGATCACATCGTTATTCATGACGACAAGCGAATGAAACCCATTGTGCTCTTCGTCGTAATAGTCGGCGAAGGAGAAGGTAAATCGGGCGTGAAGCCATCCATGTTCGGCTACGCCTCGTTCACTACTGGATCTTTTTTTAAGGTTCACGATAACAACTTAACGGTCCGGAGGGTTTCTTCCAAGCTCATGCTCGAAAAAGGAAAGCGTATGCCGACCCCTCCACCTCCTCGGGGAAAGGATTCGTTTAAGTCAGGCAGGTTGAAATAAAGCGAGGTTTTCGGCTTCCATTTCGAGGATTTGAGAAAGTTTTTCCTCGTAATCCGCGAAACCCTCTTCATCGATGCGCAACCTCCGCAAAATCAGTTTGGAAGGTGGCTTGATTACCCTGTGTCCACTGTTTCCAAAGCCAAGGCGGTGAATCGTGCCGTTGGCCAAATAAACGATGTCCACGAGTTTCTGGACCTCGTTGTCTTCGATGTCGTGCCGTTTGGAACGGTCTTCCTCATGGTGCCACTTCGTGACCGTTTCGACTTTCGAAGAAATCCCCCAGGAGCGGGCCAGGTAACTGCCGAGCAAATCGTGCCTGATATGTTTCCCCTGGGTTTCCCAATCATGACAATCAAGGTTTTTGTCCCAAGTCGACTTGAGGTGTTTGGAAAAGAGTTTCTGATCGAATTTGCACTTGGCTACTTTGCCCAAGTCGTGAAGAAGTCCGCAGGTGTAGGCTTGATCTTCCATTCCGGTATTCAATTCTTCGGCCAAAGTCGAGCTTGCCAAGGCAACTCCCACACTGTGCAACCAAAGGGACTCCAAGCTGAATTCCACGGGGAGGTTTGCACCCTTGAAGAGGGTCAGAATCGTAGTATTGAGGGCGATTCGCTTGACTTTTTCCAAACCCAGGATTTGGACTGCGTCGTCAATGCCCGTTATTCTGCTGCTTAATCCCTGCCTGTGCTCGTGAGTGTTGGCGACCCTGAGTAACTGAGCGAAAATGGAATGATCCATTTTCAAAAGATCGCGCAGGGCATAAAGAGCCGCGTCGTGATCGGAGATGACCGTCATCAATTCGTTCATGACAACGGGAATGGAAGGTAAATTTCCTTTCAGGGAATTTACGATAATCTCATATTCGGTGTCTTGTTTCGACATCCTTGTTTTGCAAAGTCTGGGGGGATTGTATAAGTCGGGATACTTATTGTTATTTGATGGATTGGACCTGTGTCCATAATTTTTTACTTAAAAAATATTTTTAATGACGAATGTGATTGTTTTGGGTGGAGGAATCAGTGGTTGTGTCTGTGCTTACCGGTTGGCTCGTTCGGGATTCGGTGTTACGCTTGTCGAGAAAGGAAGGGGAGTGGGCGGACGAATGGCAACCCGTCGCATGGGAGATGCCAGGATCGATCATGGCGCGCAGTTTTTCACAGCTCGTGACCCTAGGCTCAAAAGCCTTCTTTCGGATTGGGAAAAAGACGCGGTTGTCCGCCCTTGGTATGATTCGATCGCCGGACGACCGGACGTTCCGACCGGAACTCGCTACAGGGGGGTCGAAGGCATGACTTCTCCCGCCAAGTTTCTCGCCCGCTTCTTCAAGGTGGAGAAGAGTTTCTTCGTTGATAAAATCGTGCGGTCCGAGCAATGGTCGGTTGTCGAACGGATGGGAGAAAACCGGGTGCTGAACGCCGATCACCTGGTCGTGACGTTTCCCGGTCCGCAGGTAGTCGAGCTTTTCGACCGAAGCGACTTCTCACTTGATGCCGAAACCATGGAGCGTTTGAAAGCGATCCGTTATACCCGATGCATAGCCCTGCTCGGTCTGCTTGCCGGTCCATCCGCACTCGAATCCCCGGGGACGGTGACTCACCCGAACGCCGACATTGACTGGGTGTCGGACAACCAAATCAAGGGAATATCCGAACAGCCTGCCTGCACGGTTCATGCTTCCGATGAGTTTTCACAAAAACATTGGGATTCTCCGGATGACGTGAGGGGCCCTTATCTTACGAAAGTTGCCGAAGAAACATTGGGAACGAAGGTTACCGATTGGAATTGCCACAGGTGGGGTTTCGCCAAGCCTTTGGTAACTTTCGGTGCCGATTACTTTCACTCTGCCGAACAATCGGTGACCCTAGCCGGTGATGGCTTCGGCGGGGAGAGAATAGAGAGTGCGTTTCTTTCCGGCTGGGAAGCCGCGGAAAGAATTGTTCGCAACCCCTGATCAGAACCTGAAGCGGTAACCGATCTCGAAATTCGGCGCCTCGTCGAGGTCCCTTTCGAGGAGGGTCGTACCCTGACCGTTTTTGATTTCCGCCTCCCTGCCCAATTCGGCTCCCACGGAAGCGAAAACCGCATGTTTTTCGGCTATGTTCCATTGACCGGTCAGGGATAGTCGGTAAGACCGAAGTCGCAAGTCTCTTTCCCCGTAGCTTGCCTCCGTGTTCCAACGGTCACCCGACATTTGGCCTCCCAAAATCAAATCGAAGGAATCGCTCAGCGAATATCGATATCGGATGTAAGGTCCAGCGAAGAAGAGATCGGACCGATCGGAAGGAGTCCACTTAAAGCCGATCGCAGGGAGGAAAAGATCATCGTCGAAGCCGGTGGTGTACACCGCTCCGAAAAACCATTCGAAAGTTTCGCTTCTTTTCCACCTTGCTCCTGCGAGGGTAAGGTAGTTAAACGAGTCGCCGGTCACATGCTCGAAATCTCCCGCTATCGTAGGATTGAAGAGGAGCATCCAATCGAGCGTATCGGATTGAGTTTTGCTGAAAAACAAAGGTAGGTCGATGGAATGAAGGTTGTCTTCGTCGAAAACCGATGCGTCGGAAAAATCAAGATTCGTGGACTCGTAGCGAAACCCGGCTCCAAACGCCCAGCTCTCCGCCTTGTGGAAAAAGATCGGGCTCATGAGGGCCCATTGGCTTAAGCCGACCTCCGTGGTCGTTCCTTCGATCTTTCGGTCGGGGGTGTTGGAGTAGGAAAGGCGAACGGCGGCAGTGTCGGAAATGAAATCCTGCCCGGAGGCAAAAGTGCAAAACAGAAACAGGGCAGAGAGGCAAGGTGCGAAAAACTTCATCAACTCGTGCTATTGCTTTATCGACCCTTCGTCAAGGTGAGGTTGGACTTTTTTGACTCTGCAAATAGTTTGAGGCTCGTGCACAAGCTAATTCAAACTCAAACTTTGCCGGTTGAACAATCCGTTCTTTGGGACTTTGTCTCCGTCCCTCAAAACTTAAACGAGATCACTCCTCCGGACATGGCTTTCAAGATAGTGGGTGACCTTCCGGATAGAGCCACTGCCGGTTTGCTTCTCGAATACCGGGTTAAAATACCTTTCCTCGGATGGACGCCCTGGTTGACAGAAATCAAATATGTTGAGGAGGGCGTCTCCTTCATGGACGAGCAAAGGGTCGGCCCTTACAAACTGTGGTTGCACACTCACCGCTTGGAAAAAGTGGAGGGTGGAACAAAAATGACCGATGAAATTCGTTATCAAATACCCTTCGGAGTCTTTGGTTCAATTGCTCATCTTCTTTTTGTTCGTAGAACCTTGAGTAAAATTTTCGATTACCGCAGACAGAGATTGAACGAGCTTTTTCCGTCGTCTGAAGCAGAATCGTGATCGCTTCTTTCTTGAAGTCCTTCATGACTCAAAACTGGGAAGACCTTTTGCTTCTGCATTGGCCGCTTCCCCCCGAGGAATTGTCACCGACCATTCCCGACGATCTTGTCCTCGACCTATTCGAAGGGCAGGCTTGGGCTAGTGTAGTCGGGTTCCGCCTGACCAACTTGCGCCTCTCCGGTCTGCAGGCGATTCCTTGGAGCGATTTTCTGGAGGTTAATCTCAGAACCTATGTCCGAGACCGCGAGGGACGCCGGGGAGTCTGGTTTCACTCTCTTGACTCCTCCGATCTCCCTGCCGTCCTTGGGGCCCGGGCCTTGTATGGATTGTCCTATTTCCACTCATCCATTGAAATGCTGCGAAGCAAGAAATCCATTGCTTTCCGGTCGGAGAGAAACCGAGGGTGGGGTAAACTTCCTGCGTCCCTCGGTGCCTCTTTTCCAAGCGTATCCAAATCTACGCCTCATGCAAAATCCTCCCTCGACCGGTTTTTACTGGAACGCTACCGTTTTTGGGCCCGACGGAAATTGTGTGACCGGTCTTCTTCCGCTTTGGTCAGTCATCGACCCTACGATGCCCATTTGGTTGAAGACGCCCACTATGAGGGGGCCTTGTTCAAGGCTTGGGGAATGAGGGAACCGGAGGCTAGTCCGGTGCTGGCGCATTATTGCGCTGGGTTTCCCGTGACCGCATCGGCCCCTTCCTGGGCATTCGGTACGTTGGGCCAGGCAAACCAAAGGTAAGTTCCGTTTTCAAACCTTTGACAGCCGTGGTGCGGGTTGTCTCTCAAAGTATCGGGATCAAAGCTTTGGTGTCCACGGAGCATTGATTCTTCAATCAAGTTCCATAAAGCAAAATCTTTGGGCGGGGTTTTTCCTTTTTCTTGAGAACCCGCTACGATTCGGCTTATCTCGTCGTGATTCTCGAGAGGAGTTTCGGCCATGGCGACGGCTAGGACCCCCCCGGGGATGGCATCTTTGAGGAGTTCGATGTGAAATTCTCCGTTTCCAGTCCGGGAGGCGAGCAGGTTGGCCAAGCAATAAAGATTGGAGTCGTATTCGGCGAATTCCACGCACCGCTCGGTTACGGGACCGTCGAAGAAATGCCCGCAGCGGACATTTCCGTTTCCTGAAAAGTAAGAATGCTCGGCTCCCCACCATTTGGACCGAAGCAAACCCGCGCCATGAACCCTGAGCTTTTCGTCATCCGCCAATCGGGTGGGGTCCAAATCAGCAAAGGATGCCCGCATGATCTTCAATTGATCCCGGCAAAGATAAAAAATGCGCCTGACGTCGGCCAAGGTCGCGGACTTTTCCCGGACTCGGTTGATGAAAAAAGTGAGGGAGGGCAGTGCGGCAAGCAACGATCTTTGTGTCGACCGGGAAGCTGGGTCCTTGTGCTCTTGGGAAAGAGAGTGGTTGAGAGCTTCATCCATGTGCGAGCTGAGCAGACTACCATTGCCCACCCCGTTTCCGATCCAATCTCCCAAGCTTCCCAAATCCCCGGAGGCAGCAGCCGAATCGCCGGAAACCAAAGGAAACAAATCAATCAAGCTTTCATAAGCCCGGTGGAGGTCGCCTTGAACTTTTCCCTCTGCAATGTCGTTTAAATCAACCGAGGCACCTCCGCCCAGATACCTTTGGTCGGGTGTCACGTAGTTTTCCCGCAACCGGTTGATTTCAGCGGTGTCCAAAAACGGGGTAAAGTCTTTTTTGGATTGGCAACTTTCCATGACCCTGGACCTCAAATCCTCACCCGCTTCGGAAAAAGGAGCGGCAAGAGAAAGGTTGGCGCAATCTTCCTGTGCCTCGATAAGGCACTTGCGGGCGTGTTCGTCCTGTTCAAGCAAAGCTTCGAAAAGAATGGCGTCTTCTTTCGGCAATGTGCCTAGGGCGTAATCTTGGGCTTGTTGTTTGAGAGAGTCCAAAGCGGGTCAAATTTTTAGTTTTATGGGAGGGAAAGGGATTTGCAAATCAAGTATGCATTTTTACGTGACTGCGGGGCGAGGAGTTCGGGGTGGCAGGTGTGTACTTTCATATTCGAAGAGACGAAAGGGCATACCTCAACTTTTCCACCCCCAACCTAATTCTTGATTTTACCGTTCCGAGCGAGAGGTCCAAGAGTTCGGAAATCTCCATGTGGTTCATTCCTTTGAAGTAAGACAGCTCGAGAACCCTTCTTTGTTCATCCGGCAAACCGGAAAAAGCTTCTCGCAAGTGAGAACGCTCATCGCTTGCGGTTGCCTCGTCGGAGGCGTTTTTTTGAGAAGGATCACTCCGAGATCCGAGAATATCGTCGTTCTCAGCCTTGTCCGTCCGTCGCTTTCTCGAACGATACCGGTCGATGCTTCGGTTTCTTGTGAGGACGAGAAGCCAGCTGCTGAATTTTCCCTTTTCCGGTGAAAAGGCATCGGGCTTTCTCCATAGATAAGCGAAAACGTCCTGGATGACTTCCTCCGCCTCCCATCGGTCATTGAGAATTTGGAGGGATAACGAGAACATAGCGGACGCAAAGCCATCGTACAATTCCGCAAATGCTGCGGAATCGCCCCCTTGGATCCTTGACCAGATCTCGTTTTTTATCCTCGGCATGCCTGTCTTTGATTTCCCAAAGTTAGATTACTGACTTTTAAGCGTAATCACCGCAATTGATTTTTTAAAAACATGAAAAATAGCATGTATCCATTTCTCGCTGAAACTTCTTTCCCGAAAGAACAAGCCCGCTTGAAGCATTCTAAAAAAGAGAAAGCGGGTTTTTCCTCGTCTCCAGAGGGAGGAGGACTTGACTCCCGCCCAACCGGTGGGACTCGAAAACCGAGGAAACGAAGGAAACGGTCTCGGTACCTTCGTCGAGCCCACATTTTGGACTTCCTTCCCGATCCACGCAATGCACCAAGTCACGGATGGCGGACAAATGATTGTGCACCGTTGCCTTTACGTCTTGGTTTTCCGTTTGCCCCAACCCCTTCGAGGTAACAGGCATCCAATCCCCTCTTTTCGAACGTGGGTTCCAAGGCGACCCCTTGAGGAAATGAAAGAGCGGTTCCTTGTCGCAGCGAACGTCGAGAACCCCGTCGTTTCCGATGACTTGAAGTCCGAATCCCGCTGCCCGCGTACCTTGACCCTTTATGCTGTCGAAGGTGGCCGTCCATCCGTTTTTCATCCGCCACCTCGCATGAACCTCGTCTCCGGCAAGGGGACCAAGCCCCTCGTTTCCTTCTTGAACGTCTGGTTTCGCAACCAGTTTGCCATTCTGTCGAATTTCCGCGGAGCAACTCAGAGGTTTTCCGGCCAAGGCATCGAACAAATCAAAAACATGCGTGCCCAGGACCCACATGTCTTCGCCACCCCCACGATGGTCCTCCTTGCCACGTCCCCGCAGGGCGACCACTTTTCCGAGAAGGCCTTCGCCAATCAATTTTTTCGCGATGGCCAAAGCCGGGTGATAACGGTTGCGGTGGGCAACCGCCAATTTCGTCCCGGATTTCGCGCAGGCTTCCTTGATCCAATCGCATTCCTCCAAGCTCCGGGCAAAGGGTTTCTCCACATAAATGCCTTTGGCTCCGAACTCACAAGCTGCTTCGATCATGGATACCCGCTGGTCGACGTGCCTCGGGCAAACTGCAACGAAATCAGGTCTCTGCTTTTCCAACATTTCGCGATAATCAGAATAAGGCTTACCTTCTTTCAGTTTGGCATGGGCCCGTTTCAACCCGTTCGGATCGGCATCCGCAATTCCGACGATGGTGGTTTGCGGGTGAAGTTTCCAGACCGAGTCCAGTCCATGTCCGAAGTTTCCCCGCCCGGTATGCCCGATCACTCCGACCTTGTAGGCTTTTTCGTTCTTGCCCCGGGTTCGGAATGGGGCGCTTGACAGTGCGATGGACTGGAGAAGGAACCTTCTTCGGTCGCTCATCAATCTTCCGTCTGGTGAGCTTTTAAATCCTCCAGGGCTATGATTTCGAGGGCCGACTGCTCGCAGGCGGCCAAGTTGACCTTGGGAGGAACCCCGGCCTCCAAGGCCTCCTGCCAACGGGCGGCGCAAAGGCACCAGCAATCTCCCTCGTTCAATCCGGGGAAATTATACTCCGGCATGGGGGTCGAAAGATCGTTTCCCATGGCCTGACTAAAAGCGAGAAACTCGTCGGTCATTACCGCGCAAACGACATGTCTTCCTCCGTCTTCGGGAGCAGTTTCGCAGGAACCGTTTCGAAACCAACCCGTGTTCAGAGACGTACAACAAGGTTGGAGAGGTTCCCCGAGAACGTTCTTCGGGCTATCGTTTTTTAACGGAGCGATCATTTTACCATTCAAGTGACCTCGCAATTGAGGACAAGCAAGAAAAGCGATTTCTTGCGTGACGCGACCGTCAAAAGGCGCAGGTTGGAGGTGATGGGTGAATTCCTCTCCGATTTTTCCGGGTGGCTTTGGGGCAACCTGCTTTACCTCCTTCTTGGGGGTGGGGCTTTATTCGCTCTTTTTTCCAAGTTCTCTCCTTTTGCTTATCTCGGTCACGGTCTGTCGCTTCTTCTCGGGCGTGAACAGGAGGAGGATGCACCCGGCGAGGTCAGTCACTTTCGCGCTCTTTGCAGCGCCTTGTCGGGAACCGTGGGAATGGGGAATGTCTCGGGAGTGGCGATTGCCATAACGGAAGGCGGGCCCGGTGCCCTATTTTGGATGTGGGTTTGCGCCTTGCTGGGGATGGCGACCAAGTTTTACACCTGTTCTCTCGCCGTCATGTATCGGGGCAAGGATCCGGACGGAGTGGAGCAGGGCGGTCCCATGTATTTTATTCGTGAAGGGCTCGGTGAAAAATGGAAACCCTTGGCCATCTTCTTTGCCGCCTGCGGTATGTTCGGTTGCCTTCCGCTCTTCCAGTCCAACCAGCTCACTCAGATCGTCCGTTCCATGTTTTTCGAGCCCCAAGGTTGGTTTGTCGGTGATGCGGAGAACACCGGAAACGGACTCTTCGGCCTTTTGCTTGCCATTCTTGTCGGTCTGGTCGTGGTGGGGGGAATCAAGAGAATCGGAACGGTCGCTTCCCGTCTTGTTCCCGGCATGGTACTCCTTTACGGAGGAACTGCTCTTGTCATCCTCGTGTTACATGCTGGGGCCGTTGAGTCTGCTTTTTCCCTTA
>MDTB01173073.1_pt1 | contig 11847 bp, 23 predicted proteins | sample 811161 | NCBI WGS metagenome assembly MDTB01 (sample SAMN05326650, study PRJNA326480) | marine metagenome | isolation source: seawater | place: Mediterranean Sea | collected 2009
AAAGTCACAGAGGTTGGAGCCGGAGTTCATAATGAAAAAGAAGTGGTTAGTTTATTTTATCAATTCAGAAAACCAGCGCGACGGCCAAGGATATATTTGGGCGCAAAGTAAAGAAGAAGCGCTAGAGCTTTATCGACGATTTTACAATGTGCCTGATTTTGAAGAATGCAGAGTAGTCGCAGTTTTTGAAGGAGTTACCAATGAAACTGATTTTTTTAGACACTGAAACTACAGGCCTTAATGCCTGGAAGTACGGAAAACCGCACCATGAGATTACAGAGTTAGCTCTAATTGTCCATGAAGACGGCAAGGAAGTGTATAGAGGTAGCTGGAAGTTTGTCCCTAGAAGGATTGAAACTGCAGATCCTGTAGCGTTGGATATTGGCGGATTTAATCTGGACGTGTGGGAAAGAGATGCAATCGAGTGGAGCCCAAAGTTCATATCAAGCCTTTGCTCTATTATGGACGGTGGTGTTGTTATAGGACATAATGTCAAGTTTGACACTGGGTTCCTCAAAGCTTTGTTTAGCGACTTTAATATGAAGTTTCGCTTCCCTCCTGAGCTTGATACAAAAGCTTTGGCTCGAATGGTTTGGGGATTTGATAGTCTTAAGATGGACTTTATTCGGGAAAACGTTGACGGTATGACGTCTGATGGTGCACATAGGGCACTGAAAGATGCTGAGGATTGTGTATTCATATACAAACAGTTTCAACAAATGATGGGAGCTTCATGAAGCCAGGAGATAGAGTTTTAAAAGAAAAAGTTTTAGGTGTATCTGAAGCTATTGGTACAGTAAAGGCGATTCGAAACGGCTATACAGTTGTAGTATGGGACAAGGTTAATGGAGAGTGGCATTATACAGAAGCACAAGCAAAATCCCTGGAGCTAGTCAATGAAAGCAATCAATGATCTAAAGCAGGGCGACTTAGTAAACTTTCATAGTCGTGCTTGGGTATTTGAGTCTGCCAATAAAGACTACAAAAATCCTGGAATCATTCTTAAGGTCAATTTATGCAGCCTTCGATCTGAATACAGCACCCCAAGAATCACTGCTGAAGTCTTGTGGTCAGACGGAAAAATTACAACAGAGCATCACGGCTATTTGGAACTGGCTAATGTAAAATCGCTATGAAAGTTGGAGACTTAGTAAAGTGGATCGGCTTTCCTGGTGCTTCACCAAAAGGTGTTGAAATTACAGGTCCAGTTGATCATGTAGGCATAGTAATAAGAGTGTATAAAGTTCAGCATACAACTCGCATCAATGTCGCCTGGGGCGACAATACAATTGGTACTATGATATATCCTGCAACCGTTGAGATTTTAAATGAAGATAGGTGATTTAGTTGAAATTTGGACTACAGAAACGGAGCTTGGACGTCTGGCGAACCATCAGCTCATTAATCCTAAAGGTGTCATTGTAGGTTTTAACAAAAAGGGCGATGGCGGTAAAGATTATGTACACGTATTAATTGACGGAAAGGTATCTGTCTTTATGCGTTTTGCTATAGAGGTGATCAATGATTGAGTTTATTAAAAGTCTTTTCAGGTCAGATCCAGGATCAAAGATCAGAAAGGAAAGAGATCGAAAATATAAAGAAGCTGTACAGTTACAAAGAGACGGCAATCTAAGAGGGTATGCCAAGGTCATGAAAGAAATTGAAGATCTTGAAGAGGCGTATATCGAGGCGGTTAGTGAAAGTCGGTGACTTAGTTAAGTGCATTCCTACTGTATCTGGAGACATAGAAAGGGTTGGTGTCGTTGTTGACATTCATGAAGGCGAATGGCCAAATGATTGGGTATTGACTGGTAGCCACAAAGATTCTGAAATGGCACTCGGGCGAAGAGTTGATGTTCTTTGGTCGACTGGAAAGCTTACAAAAGGATTTGCAGAACGAACATTGGAAGTTGTTAAGAAATAAATTATAAAATTTAAATCACAGGTGTAAGATTAATCATGGGTTCAATGAAAAGAAAAATAGAAAGAAAGAAGCTTCTGAAAAAGAAGAAAGCCATGGATAAAGCGATGAAAGGCGTAACTGAGAAAGTCGAAGCGATGCCTAAAATTTGTGGTGTTTGCGGTGACAATTTTGACAATACTGATAAAGAAATGCTAAATCAGTGGCGTATTGCTGTTTACGATGACGGACGATTTCATCTAACATGTCCAAAATGCGGACCAACACCTGAAGAAATTGCTTCATCGAAAGATCCAAATAGTTGAAAATCTTGTTGGCGTGCTTTTTGGCTAGCACACCTATAAATCTGGAAAATGTTGCATGTCCTAATTGGCTGCCTGGCACAAATGAAATATTGCCAGAAGGTGTGACGTTAAGTCCGAAAATGAAACTTCATAATGCACTCAGGTGCTATTGTGAGATTATTAAGCCGGCTGAGATTCGATGTATGGAAGAGTTTCCAAGGCGCCAGATCTGTAAAGAAAGAACAGATAGATGGGTTGAACAAAATCTGATACTTCGAAGAAATGTTGTACAGCCACCGCCGCGGGGAAGGCTAATTAATCTTGAACCGTAAAGGGTATGTGCTGGTAGTCACACTAATGTCTGCAATGATTCTAGCAATTTCTGCATCAATGCTGTGGTCATCTGCTAATCTAGACATGCTCATCGCCGGAAATATCAGAAGAGCCACACAGGCGAAGATAGCAGCAAATAGTGGGATTAATCATTTCATTGCTTTAAATCTAGACTATAGCTCTTTACGTAGACAAGCCACGCTTCATGATGGAGTTATAATCCCTATGACACGCTTATCAAGCAAAACATCTTATTTGGTAAAAGTTGATATGACGTGCTGCGCGCCAGAAAGATATATTGTTAAGAGTGTTGGATATTATCGAAAGGGTGAAGAGATAATTGCTTCCCACCCAGTTAGAGCAACATTTTTACTAAAGTAGCGTCGATATAATTTCTTCGACGACAGCCTCTGATATGTGGTGTATTATGCCGGCTTCTGTCATTACAACATAGTCAAATGAAATCCATCCGTAGTCTCCAGGTGAGTCTGCTCTATGTACATGAATTACTATTGCATAAGACCCTGTTTCATGATACAGAGGCTTAAGTCTTAAAACGTCACCGATTTGAATTGGAGAATCTAACACGAAACTAAGTATATTTTAGCCTACTTAATTACATGTTTGAAATCGGCGACCTCTTGTATATTCTTCATTGGGACGATTCAGGGCCTATGTACGGTGCACCACCGGCCTTGGTTATAGACAGATATGAAGCAGTCCCCAAAGCCTTTATAAACGACGATGAAGAAAATGTTAGTGAGTTTGGGTCTAAGAAGCAAACCGTATATGATGTGCTTTTAGGCGGAGAGCTTGAAGTCAGTATTTCAGAAAGTTGGCTTCATGCAATGGCAGACTCAGATTATGGGCCGGCAGACGAAACTATTGTGAAGCATTCTGTAGAACTGTTTCAAGCCAATTAAAGACTGTGGTTTCGTTCCACCCATTAATGCCATGTGCAATTGTCATCGTTTCATCAATGATTACTATCGTCGGCCAGCCTGTGACTGGATAGCCATCCGCAGCTGTTGTGTCTATAACTGATCTATCACCCAAGAGTACTGGTGATGTAGTCATTCCGTAAGTACTGACCCAATCATTAATTTCCAACTGTGTTGGTGAAGCTCCCCATGTCGAACCATCAACTAAAACAGTAACCCAAAGGAAGTCGTATCCCTGCGCAGTAAATGTGTCTTGGTGCATTTGAACATCCCCGGCAATGGTTCGACAAACACCGCACCAAATAGTGGAGAAGTCAATAATCATTACAGTTCCGTAGTGATCGTAAAGATTCCAAGCATCTCCATTTTGATCGACAAACGTAAAGTCGCATGCCTTGTCGCCAACATTACCACCACAGTCAGTCCAGTCTATTGAAGATGGGCCGTCTGCAGAATCATCGTCGTTTGCAGAGTCTCCAATATCTAAGTCTGAACCTGCGATCCCTGTTGATTCATCAACATCAGGCTCAACTTCAACAGTCGGTTGACTAGGTGTTTCTTTTGGGGGATTGCAACTCATTATGAGAGTTGAACTAAGAAAAAGACCAATTAGTAAATTTCGTAACATTATTTTAACCTCTTAATAACTAATTAATACCTTCCTATGCATTAATGCTAAATTAATTAAAAAAATGTCACTCTGGGAGGTGTCATAAGCCGTAGCGATCCAGCAATTCAATGTTGATTTCATCAATAAATAAGCTGTGTTTTAATGTCCAGCATGGAAATGTTTCACCTTCATGATCCGGGTCGGCAGATCCACAAGAATGAATAAGCGCGATGTGGACCAATTCATGGATAAAAGACGTATCAGATATGTTCACTTCAGCTTGTACCCATATTTCAAAATCGTCTTCAACTAGCCCGGTTACATTAGCAGTTTCATGAAGCGTTCCATCGATGCTGTATACATTGTTGACAGCTCTAGAGTTTTTGCCCCATGTTATCTGTAGATTCTCTAGAGCCTTTTTAACTGATTTGTTTGTATCACCAAATGTTTCTTTCCAAAGATCATAGAAGATCAACATCGTCCACGATACGTTATCTTTTTCATATACGTCACACGTATACTGTACCTGCGTAGCATTTTTCCAATATGGCAGGGGATTAGACTGAGGGAATTGTTTTGTTGTGTCACAGTCACGAATCTCAGCCAGTGTTATAAATGTAGGGGGCAAAGCTTGTACAGTTAGCTTTTCAGGCGTATTTTTGGGTATATGTTGACTTTGCAAACTACCTGCCAACAATACAATTAAAGTGTAAATGATAATATTTTTCACATCTAACAAAATGTCCTCTATATCTAAGTAATACAGCGAATTATTGTACAGTAATAAAAATGTATTTAGAATTGTTTACAGGGATATCATATGAAACAAAATCAACCAATTAGATCGTTTTTTATGTTACACTTTCATACAAAAATACTGGAAGCATGTAATTGGGATGATGATCTAGCAGATCAATGTATTGGCCTATTAGACTATGAACTTTCTATAGCCAATCGAGCTGAAGATAAGACAATCGACAGTATGCTGGAACATATATCTGCCGGTTTACTTGAGGCACATACACCGACTGTTGTAAATGCTGTTATTGAAGTTCTTCATGAAGCCTTGCAAAATGCACCATTTCTAATTGACACGAGACCTTCATCAATAACAACATACGAGAACTAAAATATGTTTAAAACATTAGTCATTGACCCGCCATGGAAAAAATCCACCGGAGGCGTAGGCCATAAAACACTTCAGGCATCGACTCATTATGATGTCCAAACCCGGCAAGAAATTATAGATACAATCAACGATTGGATGGTAATTCATCCAGTCGCGCCTGAAGCGCATTTATATCTTTGGACTGTAAATTCTTTTACAGCTGGTGCCGATCAAGGGATCATGCCTGCGCTCGATGTTTGTGAAAAGATAGGATTCAAGCCAATAACCATGATTCCATGGGTTAAAAATAACGTTGGAAGTCCTACTCCGTATGGGATGAGATATACAGAAATGTGCATCTTTGCAGTAAGATATGACAAAGGAAAAGGCAAGCGAACAAGATATAGCGGGACTCAAGAAATTGAGTCTGTTCCAAACGGAAAAGGATTGTGCGGATCTAAAGATTATATTTTGGCACCGAGAAGAGAGCATTCTAGAAAGCCTGATGAATTTTATAAATACGTTGAAGAAAGAAGTAAAGGGCCATATCTAGAAATGTATTCTCGAACTGTTCGACCTGCATGGAATGGTGTGGGCAATGAGTCAGATAGATGGTCTATTGAATAATGCTGTACCTTAATATTCTAAACCCGGAAAGTTAATGTCCTATCGGCCTTTACCCGCTGTTGTCACAATTATCAATTCACCAATTGACGGATTAGGACTTTTTGCAATTGAAGATATCCCAAAAGGATATGAGTTGGGCATATCACATGTCAAAGACGAGAGATTTGAAAATGGATATGTTAGAACACCATTGGGAGGATTCTATAATCATTCAGACACTCCGAACTTGGATGCCTATAAGGATGGAGACGTTATTCGTCTAAAGACTATTAAAGACGTTTTGAAAGGTGAAGAGTTGACTGGGTATTATTGGCTGTATAGTTTAACAGACATTTAGATGCCCAATCGACATAGCTTTTCATTTGCTCTCTGAATAACTAAGGCAGTGTTTGTAGTCCATCCTCGATATTTCTTACCTAAATGGTCTGGGTCACCGTCTGTCTCTTTTAGTGCCCAAATACTAGCATGTGCTAGTTCATGAACAAGGCTGGACTCACATATGAGCTCAGCATCTCTAACTTTAACCCATATAGTTCCTTTAGTAATGGTCAAACCACTGTAGTTTGCATTTCGGATATAGTCCCCAACATCATCAAATCCATTACCCTTCTTGTCCTCCGAAGACCATGAGATGAGAATTGTATTTAGATTGTCTCTGACTCGATGTGACATTCCAAATATTTCTTCCCATTCTTTAAGAAATACTGATATCGCAATCGATGTTTTTTCCGCCGGATGAGAATTACAATTATCTACTAATTGCCATGCATTTACAAACCCTGGAACCTCCACCATCTGTGGAAAGCTTTTCATTGATTGGCATCTTCTTTCTACTGGAACGTTCTTTGGCAATGCTACCCATCGTGCAGCGCATCCGGCGACAAATATCGTTAAGAAAAAAATAGCAAATCTGACCATATTTTTAAGTATGTCGTGTGTAAATGTTGTTTACCTGGTGTATAATATAAGCATACCGTGGAGGAGTAGATGGATCATATCGTAGACCGAGCGCTAGCTTTTGCAACTGTTGCACATGGAGATCAAAAACGTAAGTACAGTGGCGAGCCATACATTGTTCATCCAGTAGAGGTCATGAAGATTGTTTCTTCTGTTGAGCATGACGAAAATATGCTAGCAGCTGCTCTTCTCCACGATGTTGTCGAAGACACTGATGTTACTATCGAAGAGATTGAAGCATCATTTGGTGCTGATGTTGCAGATCTGGTTAGTGACCTAACTGACGTTAGCAAACCTGAAGACGGAAATCGCAAGCTTCGCAAGGCCATGGATCGTGACCATAGTGCACAATCATCTGCACGCGCGCAGACTGTTAAACTAGCAGACCTTATAAGCAATTCTCGTGATATTCTAGAGAACGATCCTAGCTTTGCAAAGGTATACCTGCGTGAAAAGGCTCTGCTTCTAGAGGTACTAACTCTTGGAGATCGTACACTTCATGCTAAGGCTGCCACATTTGTTGTGTAAATCTAGCATTTTTCCCATACAATTTAATTAGGAGGTCATTATGACAACACAGTTCGGTTACGCTTGTATCAATTCAACCCTTCAGCAGCTCAAGCCGCGTGTTACATGCAACCGCGGCATGATCAATCGTACATTCAAGGCAAAAGGCTTGCCGTATGTTTCAGAGCTAGCACTGCAAAATACTGCAGACCTTATTCAACATGTTACATGGAATCATGCTCATGGCATCAAGGTGTTTCGTATCACATCCTGTATGTTTCCATGGCATAGCGAGTATGACCTCACACAACTACCAGACTACGAGCAAATTGCAACCAATCTAGCACTCGCCGGCCAGCTTGCCCGTAACTATGGCCAGCGGCTGTCAACCCATCCAGGTCAATTCAATGTTCTTACGTCACAGTCAGAGCGTGTTGTGCTCAATGCCATCGACGAGCTAGACAAGCATGGCATTGTGTTCGATCTTATGGGGTTGCCTCGTACGCCGGCTGCAAAAATCAACATCCACATCGGTGGTGCTTACGGCGACCGACCAGCAGCAATGGACAGGTGGTGTAAAAATTACGAACGTCTGTCAGAGTCGGCTCGTTCACGCCTTACTGTAGAAAACGACGACAAGCCTGCATTGTACAGTACCAAAATGCTTTACGACAATATTGTCAAGCGTACCGGCACACCCATTGTATTCGACAGCCACCACTTTGCATGCGGCCCTCAAGATTCTTCTTACGACGAGGCGTTTCTTATGGCAGTCGACTCATGGCCCGACGGTATTCGTCCACAGTGTCATCACTCCAACAGTCGTAAAAAGTACGAAGACCCAACAGCACGCGAAAATGCACACAGCGACTGGTATTACGAGCCATTCAACGACTGTGGCTTCAGCGTCGACGTTATGCTAGAGTGCAAACGTAAAGAGTTGGCAGTCTTCAAATACTACAAGGACTTCGTACCTAAAGAGGAACAACCCCCATGTCTAAGTTTTGTAGCATAGTATTCCTGTTCTTAAGTGGGTGCACAACTCCAGCAAGATTCTCGTATCCAGTACCAGAAACAAAGGCGGCATGCATGAAGCTATTTGAAGATGTAATGACTATCCAGGAAATAAGAAGCGATGCATCTGATGCAATGAGTGGCTGGGTTGAACGCTTTAATAGTGGAGACCTGTCCGTGCGAAGCTATAGAAAAAAGTACTACAAGTGGAAGACTGATGAGAATATTCTTAGGAACAGAGTCACTCTTATCTACGATGTAGGTTACGCCGCCGGCTGTTTTAACCCCTACAAAGAGTGGTAAAATATTCACTTAGCCTTGTAAAGCTAGTCACCCGTGGATAATATTAATTATTGGTTTATTAACAACAAAGGAGAACCATCTTATGTCAATTATTGAGAAGCTAACAAACATGAAGCTACCGGAAGATACTACTGTATCCCTAACTCTTTCAGATGGATGCGATGTCTTTGTTCATAATGAAACAGACGTTGATACCGCATTGGCGAATACCGGTGTGGTCAATGGTTTTTCTGAATTGGTTGCAACTTCAGGTCTTAATGCATGTACCGGATACGGTGACAATATTGTAGAGTCACTACGAGACGCCGGGCACTTGGAAGACTATGAGCGTGACACGTTTGGCTTTTCAGACCATATTGCTGAGACTATCAACGAGAACTTTTACGATCTAGAGCTAATCGACTATTCTACTGAGAAGTATGATTACAAGCGTGGATTCACGACGCTAACAGCTGAAGTACAGGTTAATATCCAGGATCTTCTGAACACTGCTCCTTTTTTGGGCGGCTGGGAAGCAAGAGTACAGACAGCAAATGGAACACTTACGATTGAGGACTAAGTCTGATCATGACTAAGTGATTCATGTGGGAGGTGTAGGTCACTCTTTACGGACCGCTAGTCGACGGGCTAGTTTGGGGGATCGAATGATTGTGACATTTAGGCTACACTTGATAGAGTTAGGCGGGAGATTCTATCACTTTTTGAGGTGAGATATGGAAGAAGAAGACAAGGCGCTAAGAGCAATCGGCTCGAGCATAGTAAAGGCAGTCATCGTAATCTGCTTCACAGTATGGGCATGCTTTTGGGTTAGTTCATGCGGAGTAGATGTAGCAACAATTCAAGAGTGCAAGTCTGCATGTAGCGGGTCGGAGTCTCAAATGAGATCCGTAACTTCACGTGAGTGTGAGTGTGAGAAGAAGTCCTCAAACGAGTGGGTCATCCCAAGAACTCGATCAAGTAGCGGCTCATCACTACCCTTGACTCCAACCCGGTAATCTCAAAGCCCGGGTGAGTCGAACCTCACTTTCACGCGCAATTAATAATGAAAACATGTAAGGGAACACATAAGAGAAGGGGAGACACAGGGGGACTAACACTCTATACGTCTACTGTTATCGCTGCTCTTGTATTTGTTGTCTTCAGCTTCTCAGTTCTACTAACACTAGAATTTGCTGAGCCCATCCTTAGCCTCTTTTCTCAGCCCTAGTTAGGTACGAGTCAGGACGGCAGTGGCTATGTACGCTATGATGTGTGGGCTGTGGCCAAATAGCCACCGTTAGGGCTCTGCTAGCTGTATGGCTACTGTCGACGATAGTGCTGCCCTGCAATGAAGACATAAAAAAAGCGACACAAAAAGTAGTGCCGCACTTATACCATACCCTCAAGGGGACGTAAATAATCTCTCCCCCTGCTGCTCTCCGACGAAGAGAGAAGGTGGGCGCCCCGGTCCGCTTCACGTGCTTAGCGACGGCCGAGGTGAGCTACACGTGCTCATTTACGCTTCGTCTCCATAACCGCGCTCTCAACCTCGAGGGAGATGCGGTCAACTTCTTGGACCCTGCGCGCAGGAATCTCACCTGCCACCCGTGACTTTTCCTTCTCTCTACCCACTCATACTGTCTGCCTCCACCAATGTATCTATTCTACCACGCTCTCGGGATATTTACACTAAAAAAATGTTTTATTTTCGTGGAAAAAGTGTAACAAAATCAAGGCCTTAGACGCGTGTGAAACATTATATGTTACGGTCGAGAACTGTGTAACATTTATTGTATACAAATGTTTCGGTTTTTCTGGGAAAAAAATGACTCCGGGCTGCGCTAAATGGCGCCTCGGCAAGAATTGTAGGCAACGCGTTGTAAAAAAGAGATTCTCGAGGTATACTGATATTGCCACGCCTATTTATACACGAGGAGAGAGACATGAGACAAGACTACGTAGTTGAAATTCTGCCCGATGGCCGCGCCGCTCTGCGAATTGTGATCGTCGAAGACGAGTATCCTCCAGCACCGAAAGATTTTGATGACGCACCTGAACGCGGTGTGGTGGAATTTCCGATTCACGAGGAAAATCCTGCTGTCATCACATGGCAAATGTAGATTAATCTCTTATACATCTCGTCGCTCCGGTCTATATTTTGTATAGGTTTTTTGACATGGAGCACCAGCACAGATATGTTGTGATATAAAGCGTAGCACGATGAGATCCCGTAGTTCCGCGCCCGGGACCTCGCTTAATAATAGTTAATAGGTGAATTCCTGTGACGGACTACACAGGTTAGTAACTGGGATGTGATTTAGTAATGATATCGATGATGGAATGGTACATATGAGTGCAAATCCTCCGTACATATGGTATAATGTTAACATACGGTAGGAAACAACGAGGTGCTCCATGTCGAAGAACTCCCCTAAAGACCCAAATGACACAACTGGAATGTCATGGGCAGAAAAGAAAAGGCACGCGGCGAAGCAAGCGCGCGCAAAAAAGCAACGAGCAATCGAGGAGGCAAATCTCGCCGGTGACGTTGAGGAGTATGAACGTCTCGTAAATGAGGTGAACAAAGCTAAGGATGAACGCCTCGCAGCCAAGGTCGAGGGTCGCAAGCTAAGAGAAAAAATCAAGGAATCGCTTCCATCAGGTGGCGGAAGAAAGTGGGCAGACAACGACACAGCACGTGCAGTGCGTAGTGGGCGATCTGCTCCCGGTGTGCAACGAAATGCACAGACGCAATGGAACATGCAAGCCGGAGAAATGGTGAGACTCGTCAGCAAAGCGGAAGCTTGGACAGAGAATTACATGGCAAAGGTGCTAGGGAAGGGATCGATCGGTATATTGCTCGACCCACCTCGAGGTGACAGAGCCGCGGTCATGTTCGGTCAAGACGTTTTTATGATTGAATGTAAGAAGCTTCGTGCCGTCCGGGACGAAGACTAAAAAGTGTAACAATATCAAGGGGTTAGACATGTGGAATAAATTCATGTCATTTGTATATTCACCAACTTTCAGCGGCCTGTTGGCTCTGGTTAACGGATATTTCTGTATCCAGTCACTCAATGCTGGTGCATGGGGATGGGCTCTGGTTTCAGGGTTCTTTACATGGCTGATGGCTAAGCAATACTTACAATTGCGCTAATTAATTAAAAAAAGTTTAGTGTTTGTGTGCAAATATGCCGTGCAGATGGTATAATATAAACATAAGGAAGGAGGGGAAAGGCTTCTTCTTCCGAAACTCGGTTCAT
>MDTB01216655.1_pt1 | contig 11847 bp, 13 predicted proteins | sample 811161 | NCBI WGS metagenome assembly MDTB01 (sample SAMN05326650, study PRJNA326480) | marine metagenome | isolation source: seawater | place: Mediterranean Sea | collected 2009
ATTTAAAGTTATTAAATATAATAAAAATTTGTATTTAACACTATGTATTTTCAATTAAATGAAATGATACAATTGTGATTATTATAATTAATATTATTACAAAAAATATCTCATTTTTTTATTTTATATCTCCTCATGAGTTTTATTTAGTTGTAAAACATTATTTTTTTAGTGCATTTTTTTTACCAAATTTGGGATATTGGTTTGAGGAGTCTTATTTTGGATCAATGACATTAAGACCACTGCTTAATTTTTGGTCTCTAGGTGTTGAAATTCAATATTATCTAATTTTCCCATTAATATTCATTTTTTTAAAGAAAAAATTTAACTCAAAAATATTTATTTTAATTTTTATTTCTTTATCGACTTATATTTTTTTGAGTTTAATTTCTCCAAAAACAAGTTTTTTTTTGTTGCCTACTAGATTATGGGAGTTTTTGTTGGGAACTATTTGTGCCAGATATTTAAGTAAAAATTTTAAAAGTGACACAAATAAAATTGGAAGTATTTCATTTTTTTTTATTTTTTTATTTATTATTTTTTTAGGATTAGAAAATAATTATATTTTAGAAAAAAATTATTATATACTAACAATAATAATTTCAATTTTAACCGCTTTAGTGTTAATTTATGGAGTTAATATAAATTTTGCCTCAAATTTTTTTTTCAAAACTACTTTTTTGAAAATTTCAAAATATTCATATTCCTTATATGCTGTTCATTTTCCAATAATAATATTTTCCGCTTATTATCCTTTTGAAGGAAATAGAATTTCTCTTAGTAATTTAAATGAGATATTTTTTGTAATAATATTAATTATAATAATCACAATTGTATCATTTCATTTAATTGAAAATAAATATAGGCATAGTGTTAAATACAAATTTTTATTATATTTAATAACTTTAAATTGTATATTTTCAATTTTTCTTTTTTCAAATATTAAAGATATTTATAAAAAATTTTCATCTAAAGAAAAATATAACATTTCATTTGCCTCTCACGATAGGTCAAAGTTTAGATGTGGTAAATTGAGTAATTTAATAAATTTAAATAACAATACATGTTTAATTTCTAAAAAAAATAATAATAAAAATAATATTTTGTTATTTGGTGATAGCCAGGCAGACTCTATAAAAATACAATTAATTAAATCGGTAGATAAGATTAATCATAACTTAATGCTTTATAAAAAAAATTTAAAATTAAATTCAAATTTTTCAATGAATAAATTAGTAAATGAAATTAATAAAAATTATTATAAAATTATTATAATTCATTCTTTTCCAGGAAATACTAATTTAAATATTTTGGAAAAAATTTTAATGATGGAAAAATTTAAGGATGTAAAATTTGTTTATATATTACCTCCACCCATTTACAAAAATTCAATTCCTGAAAAATTATTTTCACAATATGTTTTAAAAAAATCTAAAATTAAGCGCAAAACATATTCTCAACATAAAGAAGAAAATGCAAATGAGTATTCTTCTGTTAATAAATTAAAATCATATAAAAATTTTTATAGTGTTGATATTTCTAAAGAAATTTGCAATGTGCCAACAATGATGAAAAATAAAAAAAGATTTGTTTGTCGTTTAATGACAAAAAACTTTGAGCCATTTTATTTTGACAACCATCATTTTACTAATACTGGTGCTATACAACTTGAAAAAATTTTAGATAAGTCCTTAAAAGAAATTTTAAGATAATTTTTGATTTTTTTTTATGTTTTTTTGTTCTTTTTTTATTCTGAATTTTCTATTTAATTGAATTATCTTTGAGTCTTTAAACACATCATTACAATGAAGTAAAAGAGTAGCTCTTTTATCGATAGAATTAATTTCTAAATTTCCATGCAAAGATGTGTAGCCATTAAATAAATATAAATTACCAACTTTTAATTTTATTTGTTTGAAATTAAAAAAATCTCTAAAATATTTAATATTTAGAATTTTTTTAAAAATAAAATTTTGATAAATTACTTTTTGAAGTAAATTTGTAATTATACTTTTGGATAACTCTCTAAAATTTGGAGATAAAACTAGATCACCATTTTTATAATTCGAATTGTCTGGTATATGTATTGGAATTAGAACAGTAAATAAATGTGCATCGAAATGATATCTATGAGCTTCTTTTTTACTCATTTTACCATCTACAACTCTTAAAACTTTATAAATATCCTTACTATGATTTTTTATTTTTAACTTAGAACTTAGATTGTCAAAAAGATTTTGTACTTTATTAATAATATTTAATTCATCAATAAATTTATTTTCGAAATTTTCACCTGCAAGAAAAAAATTATTTTTATTATTCTCATCATACTCTTTATCTGCAAATTTCTTAAGATAATTGATTTCATCAAAATTTAAAAAATTATTTATAATAACTAGTCCTTTTGAATTAAATTCTATTTTAATATCATCAATATTCATTGTTTTTATATAATTAAAATATACTACTTATTTTCAAGATAATGAAAAAAAAAATATTATACTTTTTCAAAATTTTTTTTGGTACTGTAGTTATATTTTATCTTTATTATACAAATAAGATATCTTTACAATTTTTTTCAGATTTTTTTAATTTAAAACAATTATTCTTTTCTATAACTTTTTTTATCTTGTTTTATTTATTAAGTGTATTTAGGTGGTTTTATATTTTAAAGAATATTGATAAAAATATAAAATTTGTTGAGTGTTTTAAATATGATAGTTCAAGTATTATATTTAATTTTATATTACCAATTGGTGAAATTAGTGGTGAAATTTATAGAGGCTATCTATTAAACAAAGAAAAAAAAATCAATATGAAGAAAACTATTGCATCAATAATAATTGACAGGGGCTCAGGTGCATTGTCACTAATATTTATCTCAATTTTATTTTTACCCTTTTTGCTTTATTTTAAATACAATACATATTTTTTTTTCTTATTTTATTTACTCGTAATTTTTTTTCTTTTTAAATTAAAGAAATTTTCAAACATATTACTTAAATTATTTTCAAAGTTTATAAGTTATGATTTAATATTACTGCAAAAAACTATTTTACCATGCATAATAATTTCAATATTTTCATTTAGTTTATATTTTATTTCAATGATTTTTCTTTATGAAAATATAACCTCAAATTTTGAAATTTTGTTAAAATCAATATTAATTTTTCCTTTTGGTTTATTAATAAATGCTTTGCCTATTTCTCCAGGTGGAATAGGTATTGGTTCTTTAGGTTTTATTTTTTTAAGCAACTTTTTTTACAAAGAAAATTATATCTTTTTAGAAAATGGTATATTGGCAATGCAAATTTTGTTTTTATTAATTGGTTTAATATTATTTTTTTATTTTTATTTAATAAATATTAAAAAAAATTAATACATGAATTTTAAGATTGTTCATATTATCTCAAGTTTAGATGTAGGAGGTTGTGAAAAAACTCTTTACGACTTACTTAATTTTGATAAATCAAAAAAGACCAAGACATTAATAATATCTTTAAACACAGGTGGATACTATAAAAAAAAACTTGAACAAAGTGGTTACAAAGTTTGTTCACTAAATATAAAAAAGAATAAAGTAATAAATATTTTTTTATTTATAAAATTAATTTTGAATTTCAAACCAGATATAATTCAAGGATGGATGTACCATGGTAATTTTTTTGCTTTAATTGCAAAAGCCATATTATTCAAGAAAACAACTTTATTTTGGAATATCAGGCAAACTTTATATGATATAAAATATGAGAAAAAAAATACTAGAATTTTCATATTTATGGGAAAAATTTTTTCAAATTTTCCTAAAAAAATTTTATGCAACAGTCAAACTAGTATTTTACAACATACTAAGTATGGGTACTCAAATAACTTTCAATTAGTAAGAAACGGTATTGATACAAATAAATTTAAAATAGATTCTAATTCGGGAGAAAATTTTAGAAAGAAATATAATATTGACGAAAATGCATACTGCATTGGGTTAATAGCTAGATATCATCCAATGAAAGATCATAATTTTTTTGTAAAAAATATTTTAAAAGTGATTAATAAAAAAAATGTAATGGTTGTTATGATTGGAAGAGATGTAAAAAAAAAAAAAATGAAATTATTAAAATTGTACCAAATAATTTAATTAACCAATTTATTTTGATAGATGAGTATGAAAATATAAATGAAGTTTTAAATTCATTAAATGTAATTTGTATCACAAGTCGTTGGGGTGAGGGAATGTCTAATATTATAATAGAAGCTATGTCTACTGGTTTAAATTGTATTTCAAGTGATATTGGTGATAATAAATTTTTGATTCAAAATTTCGGAAGTACTTTTGCCGTTGGAAATAATAAATTTTTTATACATTTGTTGAAAGAGTACATCAACCTTAAATCGAGTTATAAAAAAAAATCGAAGATAATTAGAGACCACATAATTAAAAACTATTCTCTAAACTCAATGTTTAAAAATTATTCATATATTTATAAAACAATAGACAAAAACTGATGTATCATAAAATAAAAGATGTATTTGTTATAATCCCCGTATTTAATGAAGAAAAAACGATAGGAAAAGTTTTAGACTTATTGAAAAAAAAATTTACCAACATTGTATGTGTTGACGATGGAAGTTCTGATGGATCACTAAGACTTATTAAAGAAAAAAAGGTTTATTCATTAAAACATGTAATTAATCTTGGACAGGGCGCATCAATACAAACAGGTGTTGATTTTGCTATTTTAAAAGGAGCCAAATTTTTTTTAACTTTTGACAGCGACGGTCAGCATAATTTGAATGATGCTATCGAAATGACCAAGATAATAAAGAAAAAAAAATTTGATATAATCTTAGGGTCAAGATTTTTACATCATAAATATGAGAAACAAATTCCATTTTTTAGAAAATTGATGCTCAAGATAGCAATATATTTATCAAATTTTTTCAGTAAAATTCAATTAACTGATACTCATAATGGTTTAAGAGTTTTCAATTTGAGATTTGCAAAAAAATTGAATATTAAATTAGATAGAATGTCCCATCCTCATGATATATTGAATAATATCTCTAAAAATAAATTTAAATTTAAGGAATATCCAACTAATATCATTTATTCCAAATATTCTTTATCTAAAGGACAAAAAAATATTAATTCATTTAATATACTTTTTGACATGGTTTTTGATATATTTAGATAAATGTCAAAAATTATTTTTTTAATAATCTTATTTTTTCTGTGTTTTTTCTTTATAAAAGAAAATAATTCAGCAAGAGCAAGAGTAATTTTTATATTTTCGTTTATTTCAATTTTGTTTTTTAATATTTTAATTTTTTTTAATTATAACTTAAAAAAAAATATACTAGATTTATTTGAAATTAATGAATTTGAACTGTTATTATCTCTAGCTCTTATATTTATATCATTTTATACAATTTATATTTACTTAGAGATAAAAAAAGTAAAAGAAAAGCTTACTTTTATTATCAGATCTTTGGCTTTACAAAAAAATAATGGAAAAAAAAATAAAAACAGAATTAAAAAATAAAAAGTTGACGTGGTTAATTACTGGATCAAATGGCTTCATAGGCAGCAATCTAGTGAAAAAATTAATTAATTTAAATCAAAATGTAATAGGTATTGATACAGAAAAAACTTCTTTTAGTCATAAAAATTATAAATTTATACAAGATGACTTAAAAAATATAGATAACGTAAAAAAAAAAATAAAAAAAAAAGTTAATTTTATTTTGCATCAAGCTTCTTTGACATCCGTACCTGAATCAATAAAACAACCAGAATTGTATTTAAACAGTAATTTTTTAAATTTTAAAAATATTTTAGATTTATCGAAACTTTTAAAAGTAAGAAATCTAGTTTATGCATCTAGTTCTTCAATATATGGTAACAGATCAAAAACTAATTTTGAAAAAAATTCTATTAGTTTTAATACATTAAATAAATTAACGTCTCCGTACGCACAATCAAAAAAAATTATTGAAGAGTTTGCAAATAATTATAAATCTAACTTTAATTTAATAGGTCTAAGATATTTTAATGTTTTTGGCCCATATCAAAAAATTGAAGGTAAGAATTTAGCAGTGATCCCAAATTGGATAAATTTAATAATAAAAAAAAAACCATTAGTAATTTATGGAAATGGTAAAGCTACTAGAAACTTTATTTACATAGATGATGTTGTAAATGCAAATATAATTTCAGCTTTAACTGTTAAGAAAAATATAATATTTAATATATGTTCATCAAAAAGTATAACTTTAAAACAATTATTATTACAAATGAGAGATGTTTATTTGAAATTTGATCAAAATTACCAAATTAAAATTAGTTATGCTAAGTTTAGAGAAGGTGATGTTATCTGTTCCAGAGGATCAAATTTAAAATCAAAAAAATTTTTATATTTTAAAGAAGCGTTAGATTTTAAACAAGCACTAACAAAAACTTTTGAATGGCAAATAAAAGTAACTAATTAAAAATTTTTCTAATTTTTCTAAATATTAATTTTTTTTTAAGAATTATCTCTATTAGCAGTATAATTATTATAGAAACGACTAAGCTTAAACTAATTATATTTGCTTTGTTAATTTTATTATATCTTTTTAATACTATACCATTTTCTTCATTAAGACTAAAACTTGGTTTTATAAATTCAGGTAATTTCTTTTCTAAAGATTTCAAAAAATAACTATCACAAATTTTGGGTAAATAAGAATATTCTTTGCATTTATTTTCAAGAGCATTATCAGCAAATTGGTAAATTTTAATTATATCAATAATTTTTTCTTTAATTATTATTTTTATTTTATTTTCATCAATTTTCTTTTTGTTGTCTATATCAAAAATGAATTTTGAGTAATTTACTTCTATTATTTTATTTAGTGGTTCCTTAGATTTATTAATCCCATCAATTAATAATATTTCATCATAAATTTCGTCAAACCCTTCAACAATAGGGGAATAAATAAAATCATGTTGAGCTCGAATATCTTGATAATTTAGTTTGATTTCCAATGAATCTATATTTTGATATTTTTTATTTAAAAAAGATAAAGTTATTAAGGGGACAATTAAAATGATAATTAAATAAAAACTAACCTTTTTTAATTTCATTCTAAGATTATTTATATATAACATTTTCATGAATAAAAAGGCCTTAATTTTTGGGATTTCTGGTCAAGATGGTTCTTATCTAGCAGAATTATTGTTAAGTAAAAATTATAAAGTTTATGGAGTTTTGAGAAGATCTTCATCTATTAATACAAAAAGATTGGATCATTTATATGAGGATCCATTAAAGAAAATTAAACAGTTAAATTTATTATATGGAGATATGACAGACTCTTTGTCAACATCTAAAATAATAAATAATATTAAACCTCATGAAATTTATAATCTAGCAGCTCAATCACATGTAAAAGTTTCTTTCGATGTTCCAGAGTATACAGCTAATGTTGATGCGCTTGGAGCGCTTAGAATTTTAGAGACGATTAGAACATCTAATCTTGTAAATAGAACAAAGTTTTATCAGGCGGGTACTTCTGAATTATTTGGTAAAAATTCCACTTATCCTCAAAATGAAGATACTAGTTTTTATCCTGCAAGCCCATATGGTGTAGCCAAACTTTATGCTCATTGGATAACTATAAATTATAGAGAGTCCTATAACATGTTTGCTTGCAATGGGATTTTGTTTAATCATGAAAGTCCCAGGAGAGGAGAAACGTTTGTAACAAAAAAAATTGTTAATGGTCTTTGTTTAATTAAAATGGGAAAAAAAAAGAATCTCACTGTTGGAAATCTTTATGCAAAGAGAGATTGGGGTCACGCAAGTGATTATGTCAACGCTATGTGGTTAATGATGCAACAAAAAAAAGCAGAAGATTTTGTTATATCAACTGGACAACAATATTCTGTAAAAGATTTCATTAATATGACAAGTAAAGAATTAGGATTTAAAGTTAAATGGAAAGGTAAAGGAATTAATGAAAAAGGGTATAATAGTGATGGCAAATTAATAATTCAATGTAGTAAGAAATATTTAAGACCATCCGAAGTTGCAAATTTACTTGGAGACTCAAGAAGAGCTAGAAAAAAATTAAAATGGTATCCAAAAATAGGAATTAAAAAACTAATTAAAGAAATGGTTAAGGAAGAATTCAAGACTTTAAATAGTGAAAAAAGTTAATAAATTATCAAAGATTTATGTTGCTGGTCACACAGGATTAGTTGGTTCAGCGATAGTAAGAAAATTAAATAAATATGGCTATAAAAATATCTTAAAAGCCACTAGAAATAAGCTAGACCTTTTAGATCAAAAGGCAGTAAATTTTTTTTTGAAAAAAAATAAACCAGATGTAGTTATTATAGCTGCAGCCAAAGTAGGCGGTATAGCAGCAAATGATAAATATAAAGGACAATTTATTTACGAGAATTTACAAATTCAAAATAATATAATTCATAGTTCATTTTTAAATAAGGTAAATAATTTGATTTTTTTAGGATCTAGCTGTATTTATCCAAAGAAAATAAAGATACCAATTAAAGAACAATATCTTTTAAAAGGTGAATTAGAAAAAACAAATGAACCTTATGCAATTGCTAAGATTGCTGGAGTAAAAATGTGTGAGAGTTATAATTTTCAATATAAGACTAATTATAAATGTTTAATGCCATGTAATATTTATGGTCCTAATGATAATTATGACACTTTTTCATCACATTTTTTACCAGCTTTAATAAAAAAAGCATTTTTAGCTAAAAAATTTAAAAAAAATTTTGTTTACTTATGGGGAAGTGGAAAGCCAAAAAGAGAATTACTTTATGTTGATGACTTAGCTGATGCATGCATTTTTTTTATGCAAAAAAAAACGAAGCATACATTAATTAATATTGGATATGGTAAAGAAAAATCAATTATTAATTATATGTCAGATATACTAAAGGCATTTCAAATAAATCTTAAAATTAAATTAGATAGAACAAAACCAGATGGGGTTAAAAGTAAATTAATTTCATCAAAAATTGCTAACTCATATGGATGGTATCCTAAAATAAAATTTAGTGAAGGATTAAAAAAAACTTTAGAAGATTTTGAAAAAAAACATAAATGAGAAAAAATTTTTTATTAGTAACAGGTGGTGCTGGATTTGTAGGATCAAATTTGATTAGGTTATTATTAGTAAAGACTAATTATGAAATAATAAGCTTAGACAATTATTTTAGTGGAACCAAAAAAAATCATATTTTACACAAAAGAGTTAAATATATAAAAGGAAATACAAAAAATATTGATTTAATTTTGAAAAAATATGTAAAAAAAATTCATTCTATTTTTCATTTTGGTGAGTTTTCAAGAATATATCAAAGTTTTTTGAACTTTGATGAGTGTTTTCAATCAAATACAATAGGAACTAACGCAGTGTTTAATTTTGCTATGGAGAATAAAATAAAGATAATTTATTCAGCAACTTCTGCGAGTTTAGGAAATAAAAAAAATAATAAAAATTTATCTCCATATGCATTTACTAAACAAAAAAACTTAGAATTTTTAGAAAATTTGAAGAGTTGGTTTAATTTTAAATATGAGGTAGTTTATTTTTACAATGTTTACGGACCAAATCAAATTCGTAAAGGAAAAATGGCTACAGTTATTGGTATTTTTGAGGATCAATTCAAAAATAACAAACCTTTAACTATTGTAAAACCAGGGTTTCAAAGTAGACGTTTTACTCATATTTCAGATACGGTTGATGTTTGTTATGAGGCATGGAAAGCAAATAAATGTAATCATTATAGCATTTCAAACAAAAAAACTTATTCCATTTTAGATGTAGCTAAAATGTTTAATACAAAAATAAAATTTTTGCCAAAAAGAAAAGGAGAAAGGTATTCTTCTGCTTTAACCAATATGCATTTATCAAATAAAGTTCATAAAAGGTTTGGAAAAATTCAATTAAAAAAATATATAAAAGTCTTTTTAGATGAACTTAAAAAATAATTTATTTATTTATTTTTAGAGTATAAATTCCACAACCATAATTTAAATCACCAAAAAAATTACCTTTAACGTCTATACTTTCTTTAAGTAATCCGTCATCATCAATATAATCAAAATTTATTAATTTAAAATTTTCAGACCAGTTAAAAATTTCTAATGGATTAAATACTCTGTGTGCATTAAATTCTACTCTTGAATTTTTAGCAATTGGAAATGAAACATAAAGAATACCATTTTTTTTAGTTAAATTAATTAAATTTAAAAAAGCTTTTTTATGTCCATACGGATCAATTTGATCACCGTATCTACCTAAACCCATATGTTCAATAGTGTGCAAACACGAAACACTATCAGAATAATTATAGTAAGTTTTATCTAGATTTTGTATGTCAATATTATTGAATTCAATGTTTTTATTATTTATTTTATTTTTTCTAATATCAAAAACTTCTAATTTTCTAAAAGATGCTATATGTGAGACAAAGCCGTCAATTCTTGATCCTATATCCACATGTTTTTCTGGTTTTTTTTCAAAAATTAAATTTGCAACTCTTATATCTTGATTAAAATAATGTTTATCAATGTTTCCGCTTAAAGATTTGTGCTGACCTAAAATAAGTTGAAATTTGTTGTTTTTACCACCTAATTTCTTAAAAGTTATGTAATTTTTAACAACTTTAATAATAAAAAAAAGATTAAAAAATTTTATAAAATCGAAACCAATGAAATTTGACAAATTGTAAATTTTTTTAATAAAATTTTTAATTTTCATTTTAATTTAAGTATTAACTATATTTTTTTTTCTTTTATATAGTTTATTATTAACATATTAAAATACATCTAAAATTGAAAATTACAATTTTAAGTTTAATTTATGCGTTTAATTAAAAACAAAAAAACGAAATATTTTATTCGAAGAGAATATATTAAAAATGCAATTGAATATTTTCTAAGTTCAAAAATCAATCTAGGAAAAGTGCTGTAAAATGTGTGGAATTTTGGGAATAATATCTAATGAAGTTGTTACACAAAAAAGCTTCTCTAAACTAGAATACTTGTTAACTTTATCAGAGACAAGAGGAAAAGAAGCATCTGGATTATGTGTGCTATCAAGTGAAAACTTTGATAGAGCAAATATCATTAAATCAAATTTGTCTCCATCAGAACTAATAAAACAAAAAAATTATAAAGACTTAAAAAAAGAAATCTCTAAAAAAAATTTAAATAAATTTGTTGCAATTGGTCATGCAAGAATGGTGACAGACGGAGATGAAAATTATCCAAATAATAATCAACCTGTTGAAACTAAAAATTTAATTGGGATACATAATGGAATAATATGTAATTTTAAAAATATTATTAATAATAATTCATTTAAAAAAGATTTAGAACTAGATAGTGAAGTTTTATTTCAGTTAGTAGAAAAATTAAATATAAATAAATCTCAAAATTCTCATTTAACTGAGTCTGTAATTAGGTCATTTAATGAAATAGAAGGAGTAGCCAATATTGCAATTTTAAATAAGAGTTTCTCTGAAATTATATTGGCCACAAATAATGGTTCAATATTTTTTTTTCAAAATGGGAAAACAATTGTTTTTGCATCAGAACGATTAATTTTGTCTCAATATATAAAAAAATTTAATATTGATAATTATGATGAAATCAAAAAATTAGAACCACAGAATTTAATTCATATTGATTATGAAGCTAATAAAATTTTTAAGAAAAATTTTAATGATAATACTCAAATTTCTTTGATTAAAAAAACTAATTTAGAATGTAAAAAGAACAATATAATTAAAGAAGTAAAAATTAAACAAAATTTAAATTTAAA
>MDTB01057876.1_pt1 | contig 11846 bp, 8 predicted proteins | sample 811161 | NCBI WGS metagenome assembly MDTB01 (sample SAMN05326650, study PRJNA326480) | marine metagenome | isolation source: seawater | place: Mediterranean Sea | collected 2009
AGCGATCGTGACTGGATTAGATCTGATGATTCTTATTTAAGCTTTGAAAATATTGTAGATAATAAAATTTTTAATGTTAGGTTTATTAAGACTCAAAATAATAAACTTGCTTATTCAGTATCCTCAAACACAGCATTGATTGATGGAGATAACATTATCTTTAATGATGTTATTACACATAAATCTTTTACAAATGTGTTTCCTATAAATCAAAAAGAAGAATTCAATATTCCAATCCAATCCATGATCTCATTTAGTAATATTGATAACTTAAACCTTCTAGAAATAAGCACTTATCGGAAATTATTTACAAATAGCACACTAAAAAAAGATATTTTATTTAAATCACACCTGGACAAAGCTTTTTATAAAATGATATTTAAATTGATTTCGATTTTAGTTTTAATAGTATTTTTTGGTTCTCTAATTTTTACATCACTGAGAGATTCTACAGTTGGTGGAAGGGTTTTAGTTTCTGTAGTAGGAGCTTTTATATATAAAATTTCTCAAGACCTTTCTATTGGTATATTTATTTCTTACGGATTCCCAGTATTTATTGGAGTTATTATTCCTTCAGTATTATTGGTACTTATGAGTATAAGATCCTATAAAAAGATTTAAATCTTTTTATAAGACGTTCCAGAGAGACTATCACTAAGAGAAAGATTTCTTTTAGAAAAATACATCGCTATTAAGGGCAATCCGGCTAAGAGAAAAGTAATGAGGTTGAAAAAGAACCTTATAGACACTTGCTTTAAATTTATTTTATTATTATCAAGGCTGTATATTTCAAACTTCCAAACTGCCATTCCAAGAGTTTTACCGCCATGAGTCCAAAAATATGCATAAAAAGACCATGTACTTAAGATTACAAGGGTCATTCCTAAATTTGGATTAAGGGCCTTCACTTCTCCTGAAAATAAGTACTTTATACCCAAGGCAATTGAACCAACCAAGAACCAAACGCCCAATAAAAGGAATAAGTCATATACAGTAGATGCAATTCTTTTAAGTGGATATACGATATATGATTTATCATTCATTTTGGTATAGTACTAAATTATTAAAAAAAATAAATCGCTATGAATACAACTTCTGATTTTCTAGGACACCCAAAGGGCTTATTTGTATGTTTTGCTACAGAGATGTGGGAAAGGTTTTCCTATTATGGAATGAGAGCTCTCTTAATTCTTTATTTAACAAAACATTGGGAATTTAGTGATACCACAAGTTATTTAATTTATGGTGCTTATACCTCATTGGTATATATCATGCCAGTTTTTGGAGGTATGTTAGCTGATCAGATTTTAGGATCTAAGAAAGCAGTAACTTATGGCGCAATTCTATTAGTGGCAGGTCATTTAGGAATGACAGTTGAAAGCAACCAGCAGATTTTTTATTTATCTTTAGCTCTAATAGTTTCTGGAGTTGGTTTCTTAAAGCCGAATATATCAACTATGGTTGGCGCACTGTATGAGGAGGGTGATCCAAGAAGAGACTCAGGCTTTACTATTTTTTATATGGGCATAAATATTGGTGCATTTACAGCAACACTATTATGTGGATATTTAGGAGAGACTGTCGGTTGGGCATACGGATTTGGAGCAGCTGGAATAGGAATGTTATTAGGTTTAATTATATTTCTATGGGGCCAAAAATATCTTGAAGGATTGGCAGAACCGCCTTCAGAAAAGTATAGAGAGAACATTTATCTTGTATCAAAATATAAGACCTCAGATTCTACAAAAGTTATATTGAACATAGGAACATATGAACAATGGGCATATATCTCAGGAATTTTTATGATTTTAGTAACATGGTTCTTAGTTCAAAACTCTCAACTAGTTGGTCAATTATTAGGAGGTTTTGGTGCGATTTTTATAGGGGCATGGCTATTATATGCACTTTTTAAATGTGCTCGAGAGGAAAGAGATAAATTAATTGTAGTTGGAATATTAATATTATTCTCTTTGATTTTTTGGGCTTTATTTGAACAAGCAGGCTCATCTTTAAATATTCTTACTGATAGAGGAGTTAATAGAGTGATTTTCGGATGGGAAGTTCCTGCATCTATGTTTCAATCGTTGAATGCGGGTTTTATTTTCACAATAGCTCCTCTTTTTGCTCTTTTATGGATTGCTCTTGCTAAAAGAGGTATGGAACCGTCTACACCTATAAAATTTTCTGTTGGCATAGTTCTAGTAGGGTTAGGATTCTTAGCCCTTGTATTTGGAATGAATACATCAGAGGGACTTCAAACTGGAGTTTTGTGGATTGTATTAATTTATTTATTACATACACTCGGTGAGCTTTGTTTATCACCTGTAGGTTTGTCATCTGTTACAAAGCTCTCACCTCAAAGGATTGTAGGATTTATGATGGGTATGTGGTTCTTTGCATCAGCTGCAGGAAATTATGTTGCTGGCTTGATAGCAAAAGCTACTGCTGGAGATGTAGACCCAGTTATGATACTAGCAGAAAAAATTTATCCTCAAGTAATGTCCCCTGGTCCCCAAATAGATTTTACAATCAGTCAAAAAAACGGATTCATGGATGTTTATACTGATGTTGGTCTTATTGCTATTGGGTGTGGAATATTTTTAGCTCTTATAACTCCTATCTTAAAAAAATTAATGCATGGTTCCAGCTAAAAAAAAAGATCCTGTAAAAAAAAATATGGATAAATTCCATAAGCCAAAAACTCATAGGGATAAAACTAAATATAATAGGAAAGACAAACCTAAGAAACTTGATTAAGATTCTTTAAAATTTTTGTATATATATCTTTAAGAGTCCACAACTCACTTATTTTTATATGTTCATCAATTTGATGTATTGATTGATTTACAGGACCTAGCTCAACGATTTCAGTATTCATTTTCGCTACAAAGCGACCATCAGACGTTCCTCCTTTTGCATTTTCTTCTGGAGAGTAACCAGTAACCTCTATAATGGAGCTTGAAACTATATCTTTAAAAAAATTATTTTTTGTATAGTAGGGATTTCCATTGAGATCCCAAATTAAATCATAGTTTAACTTCAGCTTATTTAGCATAGACTCAAATTCGTTTCTTATACTATCCTCACTAGATTCAGTTGAAAATCTAAAGTTAAAAGTTAACTCAAGCTCTCCTGGGACAACATTGTGAGCTCCAGTACCTGAACTAATATTTGAAATTTGAAAACTTGTTGGATCAAAAGCATCATTGCCATTGTCCCAAACTTTAGTATTTAATTTTGAAATTAAGTCACCAGATAAAAGTATAGGATTTATAACTTTTTCCGGATAAGCCACATGACCTTGCTTGCCATATATTTTTAAATGTCCTCCTAGAGATCCTCTTCTTCCAACTCTTACACAATCAGCAACCTTTTCACTTGAAGTTGGCTCACCAACTAAACAAAAATCAATGATTTCATCATTTTTTATCATATCTTCTATGATCTTATCTATGAAACCGTCTTTTGAAGTGCCTTCTTCATTAGATGTGATCAAGATTCCTAAATTAAAATTAGGTTCCTTAGTAGAATTAATAAATTCTTTTGCAGATTCAATAAAAGCTGCAACCGATCCTTTCATATCTGCCGCACCTCTTCCATATAAAATATCTCCATCAATAGTTGCAGAAAAGGGTGGATATTTCCATTTTTCTTCAGGTCCAGTTGGCACAACATCAGTATGGCCTAAAAAACAAAACAATTTTCCTGAAGTTCCTGTAGTTGCGTATAAGTTTTCTACATTGAGATAGTTAATTCTTTTACAATTAAAACCAAGTTTAAATAATTCTTTTTCAATAAGATCAAAACAACCCATATCATTTGGCGATATAGATTTTATTCTTAGTAAATTCTGAAGAAGCTCAATCATTGTTATGTAATTCTTTATTTAGACCTGGAATCTTTTTATTTGGTTTCGCTATTACTTTTCCAGTTGATGATTCTCTAAGAAATAGTAAATCTTTAGTTCCAGATATTTCAGATGCTTTAACTAATTTAGATTCAGCTCCATTGATTAGTGTTATTTTTGTTCCAGCTGTAATATATAGACCAGCCTCGACGGTGCAATTATCTCCAAGAGAAATCCCTATCCCAGAATTTGCTCCTAAGAGGCAGTTTTCTCCAATAGATATTTTTGTATCATTCCCGCCTGATAATGTGCCCATAGTGCTAGCACCTCCTCCAATGTCTGAATTTTTACCAACTGTTACTCCAGCTGAGATCCTTCCTTCAATCATTGCAGGCCCAAGAGTTCCAGCATTAAAATTAACAAAACCCTCATGCATTACTGTAGTCCCTTCGCTAAGATATGCTCCAAGCCTAACCCTTCTTGCGTCAGCAATTCTGACATTCTTAGGAATAATATAATCTGTAAGACATGGGAATTTATCTATGGACCTGACATAAAGACTATCTTTATTGATTTTTGACGCATTAAGTTTATTTTCTATTTCATCTATTGATATAGGGCCCTGATTAGTCCATACAACATTTGGTAGATTTGAAAACAATCCATTTAAATTAATAGAGTTAGGTAAAACAAGCTTATTTGATAATAAATGTAATTTTAAATAAGCATCTAAGACATTTTCTATTTCTCTATCTAAGTCTTTTTGGCACCAATTTATTTCAATAATTTCTTGAGAATCACTTTTAAATTCAGAAACATCATTAATATTTTTTTTTTCATCAAACTCTATATACGAAAAGAAAACATCAAGGATTTCTCCTTTAGCAGATTTATTAGTAATTCCCTTACAATGAATTTTCATTATTATTAAATTATAATTTTAATATCTTGGATTTATACCACTTTTTTTAGAGCAGCTACAATTTTTTTTACCTTGTTCTCTCCAATCAATGTCTTGTTATGATTTTCTATTTCAAAAGTATCTTCAACTCTATCTCCTAAAGTATTTATTCTTGCACAAAATATAGAAACATTATTGTCAAAGAATACTTTTGCAATATTGGCAAGCAGTCCGTGACTGTCTGAAGTTTCAATTGTTATAAGATTCCTGCCTTTGTCTTTATTAATTGAATTAGAAATATTTATAATTTTTCCAAAACTATTCTTTTTGATAGATTTCTTTTGAATATTTTTAATCTTATCGAAATTAGTAAAGCTTTTCTCAATTCTTTTATTCAACTCTATAAGATCTGATTTAATTAATTTCCTTTCATGATGAGAAAATTTTGTAATAAAAGTATTTGCTGCAAATGTGTTATCAATTGATGAAAAAATATTTGCATCAATCACCTCAAGACCTGAATGCTCTAAAACCTTAGTAAATTTATAAAAGAGCCCCTTAGAGTTTTTTACTTTAATAAAAATTTCAATTAAGTTTTCAAATATTGTTTTGCATCCAACTACCAAGTCCTTGTCTTTATTCTTTATGATAAGCTCAGCTTGCCATTTCAATGATTCGCTAACATTTTTATTAAAATAGTTGTTATCAAGATTAGAGAGGTAGTTCTCTAAAACTTCATTATCATTGCCCTTAAAAGCAAGAAGGGTATTTTTCTTTCTTTCTAGAGCTATTTTTGACGAAGCTATTATAGGCTCCTTATTTATTTTTGATCTTGTTAAGATATATAAATCTTTTAGTAGTTGATGTTTCCATCCATTCCACAAGGCTGGATTAGTTGCTCTAATATCATTTATCGTTAATAAGTATAAATAATCTAATTTTTCACTTTGATCCAGATGTTTTTTAAACTCTTTTATAGTTTCTGCTTCACCAATATCTTTCTTTTGAGATATTGATGACATTATTAAATGTTTCTTTACTAACCATGAAATTAAATTAGCATCTGTATCTGACATACCCAACCTTATAGCAAAATCAAAACTTGTTTTTGCACCAATCTCTGAGTGATCTCCACCTTGTCCCTTACCAAGATCGTGAAATATTCCAGCTATATATAAAATCTCAATCTTAGGAATTTTATTTATTAATTCATACTCAAGTTCAAATCCTTTTTGCTTGAGCAACTTCATTTGTCGCATATTTCTTACAACTTTAAATGTATGCTCATCAACCGTGTAAACGTGAAATAAATCAAATTGCATTTGTCCAACAACTTGAGCAAATTCGGGAATGTATGCTTGAAGAACACCAAGAGTTTTCATTGCTTTAAGAATAGATGACAGATTATATTTTGATCTTAATATCTCAAGAAACTGTTTAGAATGAATACTTTGTTTTCTAAATTTTTCATCTATAAGATTGATATTCTTTTTTATTAAGGATTTAGTTGGGGTGTCAATAAGATTAATATTTTTGTTCTTACCAATCTCTATAAATATTTGAAATATAAGATTCTTATTCTTTTTTATATCAATATCTCGGATACCAATTTTATTTTTACTCTTATAGATACCACTTATCTTTTTTGAAAATATGTTTACTTTTTTTTCATTATATTTTTCAAAAATAATCTCATTAAAATAAGACAAAATAGAAGCATTTTCATAAAAATTTTTCATCATTCTTTCAACAGATACTTTAAAACTTTTTTTATTCAATTTTGCATATTTTGAAACTTCAATTTGAGCTTCAAAGTTAAGTCTATTTTTTTGAGTAGCAATGTTGGTTGCAAATCTAAGCGATTTAATAAAATTATAAGCTTCTATTGTTTTTTTAAACTCTCCATCTATCACACCAGATTTATTGATAGCGTCTTGAGAATCCAAGCCATAACAATGTTGCAGAATCCATAGTGCTGATTGGAAATCTCTCAGTGTGCCAGGAGATTCTTTCAGATCAGGCTCTAGATTATATGCTGAAGAATGGAATTCACTGTGACGCCTTTGTTGTTCTATAAATTTTTGATTATAAAAGTTATTTCTAGTCCACAACCCGTTTAGTGCTTTTGTAATTTTGTTATCAATATTTTGATTAGAGATAATAGCTCTTCTTGTGAGATATGATGTAAATTCTTTTAGGTCTTTCTTGGATATTTTCTTTATATCATTGATTGATCTTACCGAATGTCCAACCTTATATCCTCTATCCCACATAAATGATATAAACTTTTCTAAATTTCCGTAGTCTTGAATTTTATTTAATTCAACTATAGATAAATCAACATCAGATGATGGAAACATCTCTTCTCTTCCAAAACCACCATTTGCATATATTGCAAAATTTTTATCAAGCTCAAGTCTCTTGAACTTATTTTTGATATCTACCTCAATTTTATTTGAATGCTTCTTTAGATATTTATTTATTTTTGAAGGTTTTAGGTAGATTTGTGGAAATTCATTTATGAAGTCTTTTTTAATTGAAATTATTTTTCCTTTCATTTAAATAAATTCTTCATCTCTTTTTGTAAGGATTTCAGAGCCTTGTTCTGTAACAACAATTGTGTGCTCCCATTGCGCAGAATTTCTCCCATCTTTTGTTTCAACAGTCCAGCCATCCTTTAATATCTTGGAGTATTTTGTACCCTGATTAATCATAGGCTCAATTGTGAAGCACATTCCCTCTTTAAGCTGAATACCGGTTCCACGTTTGCCATAGTGAAGAACCTGAGGTTCTTCGTGATAAACAGATCCAATACCATGACCGCAATAGTCCTCAACAACACTGTAGTAATTTTCTTCAGCATGTTTTTGTATGGCGTATCCAATATCACCAAGGAATGCTCCAGGTTTAACCTCATTAATTCCCTTATAAAGACACTCTTGAGTAATCTTTACCAATCTTTCATTATGGGGTGCACATTTTCCAACTAAGAACATTTTAGAAGTATCACCATGCCAACCATCCTTAATGACGGTTACATCAATATTTAATATGTCACCTTCTTTTAAGAATTTTGCATTATTCGGTATGCCGTGACAAATTACTTGATTGATACTGGAACATATAGTCTTTTCATAACCCTTATAGCCAACATTTGCTGGAATAGCATTTTGCTTATTTACAATATGTTCATAACAAATTTTATCTAACTCACCAGTAGATATTCCTGGTACAACAAAAGGTGTAATCATTTCAAGAACTTCTGCAGCTAAACTGCCAGCAATCCTCATTTTTTCAATTTCTTTGTTTGATTTTATTGAAATTCTCATATTTTTTTAATTTACATCTGGACATTGGACAACTTAATCTATAAAGTACAATTTTAATGCCAGCATGTAATTTTAGCTCATTAAAATCTAAAAGTTCTTTAAATAGTTTACCTAAAAATTTCCCAAATTTTCTAATTCATCAGGAAGGTTTAACCTAATGTCTTTCAAAGCAATATTAGCTTTTGAAGATGGTAGTGTATTCTATGGTAAGGGTTTTGGGAAAGAAAAATTTGATGTAGGAGAACTAGTCTTTAATACCTCAATGACAGGTTATCAGGAGATAATAACCGACCCATCATATAAAAAACAAATTATTACATTCACTCACCCTCATATTGGAAATACTGGAATTAATCTTGAAGACAATGAATCAAATATTATTCATGCATCTGGAATTGTTGTTAAAAATTTTTGTGAGAAGCCAAGTAATTGGAGGTCATCTAGCACACTAGATGAGTTTTTAATTAAAAATGAGACGATAGCTATATCAAACGTTGATACAAGAGAAATAACTTCAATTTTAAGAGAAAAGGGCGCAATGAATTGTTGTATAGGCTCCCTATCAATGATTTCAAAAGATGATGCAATATTTGCTGCAAAAGAATTTTCTGGATTAGAGGGTATGGATCTTGCAAAAGTTGTATCTACAAAGTTAGATTATATTTGGAATAATGGTACTTGGCCTCAAAACAATTCTTCAAAAGAATCTCATAACGTTGTTGCTTATGATTTTGGCATTAAAGAAAATATACTAAGACTTCTAAATGAGCACCTCGGAGAGGTAAAAGTTATTAATGCTGAAACTCCATATAAAGAAATTATTAAACTATCACCAAATGGAATATTTCTATCAAATGGGCCAGGAGACCCTGAGCCATGTGATTATGCAATAAAAAGCATTAAAAAATTTTTAAAAGATAAAATTCCTATTTTTGGTATTTGTCTTGGTCACCAACTTCTTTCATTGGCTGGAGGTGCGAATACTTATAAAATGAAATTTGGACACCATGGTGCAAATCATCCAGTACAAGATATTGAATCAAAAGAGGTTTATATAACAAGTCAAAATCATGGATTTGCAGTAGATGCAGATACTCTACCAAAAAATATAAAAATTACACATATTTCTCTTTTTGATAAATCTCTTCAAGGCATTGAATTTATAGATTCTCCTGCATTTAGCTTCCAAGGACATCCTGAGGCAAGCCCTGGCCCTCAGGAAATTCAAAATCTGTTTAAAAAATTTAGTTTGATGGTTAAAGAATATGCCAAGACGTAAAGACATTTCATCTATTTTAATCATTGGAGCTGGTCCAATTATCATTGGTCAGGCATGCGAGTTTGATTATTCTGGTGCACAAGCTTGTAAAGCTCTAAAAGAGGAAGGCTTTAGGGTGATATTAGTCAATTCTAATCCAGCTACTATCATGACGGATCCTTTACTTGCTGATGCTACATATATAGAACCAATTCATTGGAAATCTATTGAAAAGATTATAGAAAAAGAAAATCCTGACGCTATCCTCCCAACAATGGGTGGTCAAACCGCACTAAACACTGCATTAACATTAGATAAAAAGGGCATCTTAAAGAAACATAACGTAATTCTTATTGGTGCCAATAGAGCTGCAATTGACAAAGCCGAAGATAGACAGCTTTTTGATGAAACCATGAAAGTAATTAATCTTGAAACTCCCGCATCTGGTATTGCACATTCGATGAATGACGCTCTAGAAGTTCAAAAGGAAATCGGGTTTCCTTGCATTATAAGACCTTCTTTTACAATGGGCGGAACTGGCGGAGGTATTGCCTATAACATTTCGGAATTTAAAAATATATGTGAAAAAGGGCTCGAATTATCACCAACAAATGAACTTTTAATAGATGAATCCTTAATTGGATGGAAAGAGTATGAAATGGAGGTAGTTAGAGATTGTGAAGATAACTGCATAATAATTTGTTCTATAGAAAATCTGGACCCAATGGGCATTCATACTGGAGACTCGATAACTATTGCACCTGCTCAAACACTTACAGATAAAGAATTTCAAATTATGCGAAATGCTTCTTTTAAAATATTAAGAGAGATCGGAGTAGATACTGGCGGATCTAATGTTCAATTTGCAGTTAATCCTGAAAATGGAAAAATGGTTGTAATTGAAATGAATCCAAGAGTTAGTAGATCTTCAGCCTTGGCATCCAAAGCCACAGGTTTTCCAATAGCAAAAGTTGCTGCACTTTTATCTGTTGGATTCACATTAGACGAATTAAAAAATGATATTACTGGAGGCCTCACTCCCGCATCATTTGAACCAAGTATTGATTATATAGTTACAAAGATACCTAAGTTTGCATTTGAAAAGTTTCCTCAGGCTAGTCCAAAACTAACAACCCAAATGAAATCTGTTGGTGAAGTCATGTCTATTGGTTCAAATTTTCAAGAGTCTTTTCAAAAAGCTCTATGTAGTATGGAGGAGGGCTTGAATGGTTTGAATTCTTTAGAAACCAATTTGTCTGAACTTTCAAAAGAAGAAATCCTTCATGAGCTTACTATACCCGGACCTAAAAGAATATTTTATGTTGCAGATGCAATACGTAATGGCTGGAGCCTAAATAAAATTCATTCTTTAACCAAAATTGATTACTGGTTTTTAGATCAAATAAACGAAATATTAGAAATTGAAAAAGATTTAACAAATATTAAAAAAAATGAAATTAATGAAGATTATTTATGGAAGATAAAACAAAAAGGATTCTCTGATAGCAGAATAGCAGAATTAGTTGATTCAGATGAAGACTCAATTAGAGAATTACGAAAGACCAGTGGAGTATTTCCAATATTTAGAAGAGTGGATACTTGTGCTGCAGAATTTGCGACTTCAACATGTTATATGTACTCCTCTTATGGAGGAAAGTGTGAAAGTAATCCAACTACTAAAAAGAAAGTATTAGTTTTAGGCAGTGGGCCTAATAGAATAGGTCAAGGTATAGAGTTTGACTATTGCTGCGTTCATGCATCCTTAGCTATGCAAGAAGAAGGGTATGAATCAATAATGGTTAATTGTAACCCTGAGACAGTCTCAACAGACTATGATGTTTCAAATAGATTATATTTTGAACCTATAACTTCAGAAAAAATCTTAGATATTATAGATATTGAAAATCCCGAAGGAGTAATAATTCAATTTGGTGGCCAGACCCCTTTGAAGTTAGCAGATATTTTATCTGAGAAGGGCGTAAATATAATGGGCACTAACGTCGATGCAATTGATAGATCTGAAGACAGGGAAAGATTTCAGGAATTAGTCAATAAATTAAGCTTAAAACAGCCCTCTAACGCAACTGCAAAAAATTTACCAGAAGCTCTAAATAAAGCAAAAGATATTGGTTTTCCAATTGTTGTGAGACCCTCGTATGTTCTGGGAGGTCGAGCGATGCAATTAGTTAATAATTTAAAGGAACTTGAGAAGTATTTGAATGAAGCTGTCGAAGTATCAAATAGCAAGCCTATTCTTTTAGATAGTTATTTAACTGATGCAATTGAAGTGGATGTCGATGTTGTATCGGATGGTAAAAATATAGAAATTGGTGGAATATTGCAACATATAGAACAAGCAGGAATTCATTCAGGCGACTCTGCATGCTCATTGCCTCCATACAGCTTGTCGAGCGAGATTCAAGATAAAATGAGAAATCAGGCAAAAAGTATTTCTAAAGAACTTAGTGTAATTGGTTTGATGAACATACAATTTGCTATTAAAGATAATGA
>MDTB01104103.1_pt1 | contig 11846 bp, 13 predicted proteins | sample 811161 | NCBI WGS metagenome assembly MDTB01 (sample SAMN05326650, study PRJNA326480) | marine metagenome | isolation source: seawater | place: Mediterranean Sea | collected 2009
AAGGAGCTGCAGAGTTTTGACGATGTGTAAGATGGGAAGGGTTAGAGGAGGCCACCGATACTACACTGGCTTACCCCTTGGTTTTTGCGAATTTCTTCCGTCCTCCGCAGGTTTTCTTTCGGAATGTGTACATACCTGTGATGATATGATTTCCAGCAAGATTAGATGCGTTAACTTGCAGGACGCTGTCAAATTTAACGCCCGGCAGAGGATTTGCATTGCCATAGTCTTGGAATCGATTTTGTAGACAGCACCATTGATTTATCCAAATGCCAAATTTGGAAAGAAAATCCAAACTACAGCGTACCGAAAGGGTTCCGCATGAATTTCAAGCGTCCCATAGTGGCTGGCGACGAGAACACCCGGGTCCGCCCTCGGTGGTGCCTGAGGCTGCGGACTATCATTTGTATTGTGGTTTGCTAGCGACCGCACGATGGGTAGCGGTGTGCTATCGACGTCCAACAGCACACATGGGAGCGGACTGTCAGCAACACATTGATTGTGGTTTGCCTGAAAATCCACGCGATCCCGTGCAAACAAGAAATCCACCATCGTCTCCAGCCAGATCTGTGCATCATGATCGTAGTATACTTTGAAAATTCCTTTTGGTTCAGATTCAAATGGAATTTATGCTACTGACGGGGGCGAGTCTAACCCTTCTAATAAGCACTGATTAATAGTGAACAATACCGGAGAATCCATCAGCGCCCATTCTGGAATGTCATCCGGATCCAGATCGACGGGGGTCACACCAATGGTGCGGTCCCTCGATTCCCTTTCCAGTTCTCCCGCCAACCATTCCGAGAAATCGTCATCGCTGGGTCCCCCCGCGCTTGAGGAAAATCCTCTGGGCCTTGCAGCTGCCATGGGTGTTACTATTGATGCCACTGGTGCCATGGGTACTGCTATTGACTGCTTGGGGGAAACCGTACTATTAACGGAAGCGGGCCGGGGCATCCCGCGTCGCCTCCCCCATCGCGCCGCCAATGTACCAAGTATTCCCTGGCGGAAACGCGACATGGTGGCACCAATCTAAAAAATGTCCGATAGAAATGATGTCAGCAGCTACACAGTACACTTTTCTATAAATTTGCGTATTCATTGTCAATCGGAATCCGACTGTCTGTCATTCAGGTTGCCAACGAGGCGCTCGGGCCAGGGTGACGGGTCCAACGCGCATGCCATGACACGGGCATGACCACCACTTCATTTCATGTGACCATAGTATACCCATGAAACAAGGCCAACAATCAGATCTGATCATCAATGACCGTCACGTACGCCGCGCGCCACCCGCGCCTACACAAACATGCAACAACGAATCCAGTTACAACACCAATAGCCAATATGCCCCATGACCGACAACGCACCAACCGGGCAAATTTTTCATTCACATTCCCAAATTTCACAAATCAACAGAACACGAAATTTCGGAATGCCATCGTTTTTCACAAATTTCAGGAGTTGAATCATCAATCAGATTCATATGGGCTGCTGTCCAATGCAAGGACAAGGTTCATGTTTCCGCCGATCGTCGTTCTGCTCGCAACGTTGAAAACATGAACTTTCCGCCGCTGGCCGTTTTGAATTTGTGACCCTGACCAAAAAAAGTAAAAGTGTAGGAATCATCTAGCGAGTAACGTTGGACGTTCCAAAATGTTGCGCCAATACTATCCAGGGAATACTCGGGAACCGCTCTGGTTTTTTTTGATACGAAAAATACGTTAAGACGACTCAGCTCTTGTTTCTCTTGTTTCAATACTTAACTTTAGAATCCGAATGATATTCACTCACCTGGGCGCAAGTCCTACTGACAATGGCAATGCCAACACCGGTTATACGTTGCAATTTATCACCCGACGCCAGTCACCCACCCGATATTGACTCGAAGGCTGGCAGCCTCCGAGAGTCTCGATCTGGGGGGCATGCTTTTGTCCGACTTGAAGTGTATAAGAAATACAGATGTAACAGAACAACTAAATCTACCTATGATATACATGGGTCTTCCAGCACCACTCCCGCTGATCTGGAAGCCCGGGCCAGGGCAACCTGAGGCTGTGGTGGCCCAGCTGCTGCTTTTGAATTAGAAAGTTTGCCACGTGATCGAACCGAGGGCCAGCTCAGATCCGTTTGAAAAATGAATCGTTAGTATTCCGTGTCGTCTTTGATTGTACTTGCGGCTTTTGACGCCACTTCCGCATGCCTTTTTTGTGTGCTACTTGAGGTGAACAAAAACAATGTTGACCCATGCAATATTAACAATCTCTTTGTTTTTTGTTGAAATCCATACCAATTGAATCCTAGTAACGCTCCAACGGGACAGGAAGGGGGGCCCGCACGACAACGCATCAATCCGACATGATGCTTGAAGTTGTAAATTGCTGGAGAATATCAATATCAAAAGTGAATGCTGGAAATTGAAACGTTGAACAACAAGTTGAATTTTTAGCCTGTATATTTTGTAATGGGATTCGCTGAAATTCAGAACTGTGTGAATCGACAGCTCCTGAATCTCCACGGCGAACAACAGATGGCAGTGACAAATGGTTATATTGTGTCATGAATGTTCAATGCGAATGGCAAAGTTTGATTTGAAAACGTACACGAGACCAAACAACCGAATTGAAAACGAATAAACCAAGGGGTAAGCCAGTGTAGTATCGGTGGCCTCCTCTAACCCTTCCCATCTTACACATCGTCAAAACTCTGCAGCTCCTTGACGTAGTGGGAATCCAGGTTGCTATCTAGGTTCACGATGTTCTTCATCGAACACGTCAGCAGGTTCAGCTGGTGGAGCAAATCCGCGGGGAAGGGTTTCACCATGAATTTCACCGACTTGACGCGGCAGTGGGGGTGGTGGTTCCGATCCGTGATCCGAAACAGCGCCTCCCGCTCGTGCGGAGCGTCGCCGACCGAGATCACGTTCTTCCACTTCCGCGGCTTGCTGCGCGGTTTGCTGCGCGGTTTGTTTGTTGCTTCCGCGGTTTTGATGTCGTTGGTCCCCAATGGACTCGGCACGGGGGCGGCGTAAAATTTGGTGACGACGTCCCGAAAGGCACACGCCTTCCAGCCGGCAGGACTACTAACCCCCCGCCCCTCGTAACTAGACCTCGCAGACACCAGCTCGCACTTTCGCACCGTGTGGAAAATCGAGGGCAGCCACGCCTTGCACGACAATTCGATCCAACCTGGGGTGAAGCATGCAAGAAGGTGTATTAATCTCAGCGATGGAGTGTGCACAAACTACACGATGACAGTATCGCAATGGACTCATGCATTAGATTCATAGTACCAGCTTCCGCATTGGTCACAATAACCACCTTGCCGATCTGCTGGGAAATCACAAGCAGTTTCTCGATAATTTCGGCGATTCGGCGGAGGTTCTCCTTGTCTTGAACATCAGTAATGTATTTGTCATGAAACGTCTTCGCGAGGGCGAGATCTGTATTCGATTGAAAATTTACGGTTGGTATCAGCGCTGTATTCATTGACACGCGACGGTCAATCTTGGTCAAAGATGGTATTGCTGAGGCATTAATAACATGATTCGTGTAGTATGAATTCGTTTAACATTTGTCATTTCGTATCAAACTTTCTACCTTTCTCAATCTGTGCCTCCCGTCTGGCGCGGCGTTTTTCCTTTTTCTTCTGTTTTTGCTTCTTCTTGCGCTTGCGCAGCATTTCCTCCCGGCGCCGATTCTGGTCGTCAGTCGCTGCGGAGGAATCACCCTTGGAGTGATTGCCCTTTGAATCTTTCGACGAGCCGCCATCTTTGGAGGAAGTTTCGCACGACGAGGTGGCGTTGTTGCCATTGGCATTGTTGCCATTCGCATTTCGCCTGTCGGGGATCGGAAGATTGCTGGGAGTACTGCTGTTGGCATTGCCATTGCCATTGATATTGTTGGAATCAGAACTTGCCGCTGAATTGTCCAGACTACCACCATTCACAGCCCGCCCGTTTTCAAAGTGTTCCAGCTTTTGCGTGTCGTCATCCGAAAGACGAGAAACCGGGCTGGAACCACTGTCCTTGGAACAGCCAGATTCGTTAGAAACCGCCTTGACCGGCGTAGTGCCTGCCATGTGTGTGTCGCCCATTACTTTGGGGGAAGAATCTGACGCGTCACCACACCCATTCAGGAGGGATTTTGCACCGCCAATGTCTTGTTGTTTCTGATTCTGATTAGACTCCGAGTTTTTGGATTCCTCATCCGCCCCTGTTTGTTGCCTGTGCTGTCCATCCCGGGATATTACGGTGCCCAACCTGGAAAATATCCGATTTTGAGAGACTCATGTCACGAATCATATCATGAACAAACTTGAACTTCAATTGGCAAATGCAGAACGTTAAGATTATGGCAAGGACATACAACTGGTTGTGCTGTTCTTCTTCCTCCTTATCCATGGTTTTCAACTTCTTTTCGCGATTCGCCTCATCGTCGCGGTTCCAGGCCTCGATGTAGGTGCCGGGCATCGCGAACTTTTTTGCGAGGGGGTCAACGCCGTTGGCCAGGGAGGAATCGAAATCGGCATCGGCATCGGCATCGATCGACCGCTTCCGGCTGGTTACACCACCACTAGCAAGTTCGCCCTTCCTGCCGGCGAGACGGCTGGCGGATTCGTTCAGCTTCGCCAATTCTGCCGCAGTCAGGGTTTTCGGGCTGGGATTCGCCATAATACCACTTCCGGTAGCACCATTGCCACCATCGGAATTGTCAGGCTTGTTGCCGTCACTCAAAATCGAGAACCTCGTCGGTTGCTTCGGTGTTTTCCCGGAGGCCGCCTTGCAGGAGTCGTCGGTGGTACTCGTGGTCGTATTCGTCCCACTCACGCCCATCCCGACTTGCAGTGTGGGAGAATTCGGCCCGCCGGTTTTCTCCTTCGTATTCTGTCGGGTACCTTGAAATTATTTGATCAAATTAGACTCATCCTTTGCGTTCTGCCGCGTGCAAATCTGAACCAGATTCGTGACATCGGTATCGTGTTATCAAATCGTTCCATTTGAATCTAGAATCCATACTGTTGAGACTCGAATTGAGATCCTCATCGTCGCTTTCCGTCAACACCGTCCAGGATACGGAGTCAGAACTCACACTCGCACCGTCAAAGGACGACGAGGCGGATGAATCCGTGTCAGACATATCTGGGAGAAATGAATGTTTTGCGATATCAATAAAATCATCATGCCACGGCCCAGTTTAGTTTACAATACTAGGCACGGTAACTGTCACTGTCAATACAACCTATTACACTGCCACCTGCATTATCAGATATTACCATCATCCTCCTTCTTCTCCTTCTGTTTCTTGGGCACCGCTGCGTTTCCGGCGGCATTCTTGTTTTTGTTGCCGTGCTGGCAAGTTTCGCGCCAACAGCGGCAGACGAGATCGTCGGGGAGCCAGTTCCTACAGAAGGTGGAGGGACAAAGCGTGTCGTCCCAGTCGAAGAGCATGATTGTTTGGTGGGGCTCCGCGAATTCCGCCAAACTCGCCAAACTGTCCACAGAACCCGCGGGACTGAGAGGGCGCTGCTGTTGCTCAGGAGGGCCACCCTGAGCCGTAATATTGTTGTTAATATTGTGAATCGACGTATTAATATTGTTGTTAATATTGCCGGTAGCAGGATTGATGTTGCGGCTGGGAGTGGTATTACTGGCGTTGGGGTTGCCATTAATACCATTGGGATTCATCTTTCTACTCAAGCTGGGGCTGTTGCTTGATGGACTGGGTTTGCCTGGACCACTGCCGGTGTTGTTTGCAGAAGAGCGCAACGGGCTCCTGCCACTAGTAACCGTTGTGCCACTAGTAACCGTTGCCCCATTGCCATTGCCACTGGCATTGGCATTGGTTTTAAACCCGGTGTGCTTGAAACCAGACCGAATACCGCCGTTTTGTTGCAGATTGTTTTTTTTTGTGATCGTTGATCACTCCCCGACCCACGGAAGATTCCGACGACCGCTCTTGACCTGTTTGAACAATAAATATCCAAGAAGACTCAACTAACCATTGATACGCAAAAGTTGAACTCAATGCCGTTCTCTTCATTGATATTGATTTCATGCAGCATGATATCAAAATCCATACACGGCGAAAATTCGATATTTCTAAGATCCAAAACGAAATTTATCGCATGATATACTCCCGGTAGATCGTTGCTGTCCGGGGGACGCATTTTTGGATGCCGGCGCCCGGGTCAGATCCCCTATGCTGAGGCCGCTGACATTGCTGCCTTTCACCGGACTGGTGCTGCCTTTCACCGGGCTGCTGCCGCTCCCGTGAGGCCCAGAAGAGCCAGTCTTCCCACCAGCGCCGCTTGAAGTGTTGCTGTACATGGGGGGCTTTTTAGGACTGGAACTGTTATTAATATCCTTCCCCGGAGACCCGCGCGAGTTGTGGCCGTTTGGACCACCTCCCCCCGAGGAGCCGTTATTGCTCCGAAGCGCGAACCCACGAGAGTTCATGATAGGATTCAGATTGTGGATTATTATGTCATCACAATCCCACAATTGAATCCCACTAGTATGCCTGATTCAAAAAATAGTAAGTCTAGATATGACACCGAGGTTACGGTACTGTTGGACGCTCGGTTAAACCGCCACTCACGTCACAACAAACAATTACCTCAATGCCGTGTGTACAAAAAATCCAGGCCTATTCGTATGCCATGGTATCGAATGATCGATGGAAATTTTTCTCAAAACTTATACCACGTCGACGACATGATGAACACAATGTGGCACTTCCTCCATGACACGTCATAACTCGGATCCAATTCACCACTGATATCCACTTACACAAATCCAACGAGGACACCAACATTTCCAACATGATCCCGCTCTGTTGATCATGTACACGATGCAATATGGAAAACAAAAGACACCACCTTCGCCATCGTACATGCATTTTTGTACTGTTACTTTCATACACCACAACATTGATTTACAAATGACATTGTTCACTTGAACCACGCTTCGAAAGATTTCCATGGGACGCCCGAATGCCAAACTTGTTGGATTTCGTTCACAGATCATGATGATTTTTTTCGAATTTTGTCCGGTTACGCCGACCATGAAATGCGGCCTTTGCCTTTTCTGGAAAATGATCACACAGGAATACTTCCACTCAACACACTTACACACACAATCACAGATAAATAAATACTGGACTGTAGACACAATTTACCGAATCTAGTTTCCCCAGCTAGCGGTGCTGTTCCAGTTGTTGGTACTTCCGCTCCAATTGGCGCCACTGTTGCTGTTCCAGTTGTTGTTTTTCCAACTAGTCCACGAGGATCCACCACCACCTCCACCGCCGCCGTAGTTGCCGTAGTTGCTGTAGTTGCCCCAACCATAACTGCTGCCGTAGTTATCGTAACCTCCGTAGCGACCACCGCCGTAATTACCGCCACCGTAATTACCACCGCCGTAATTACCACCGCCGTAACCACCACCATAACTGCTGCCATGGTAACTGTCGCCATAGCTACTTCTGTAACCGCTGCTGCTGCTGCTGTATTTGGTGGAAGTACTGCTTTTGTAGCCGCCGGACGACGACGATTTGTTATTGTTGCTGTAGTGGCTTGTTTTGCTTCCACTCGTTTTGCTCCCGTTCTCGTAGTCATCGTAGCTGCTGCCCGCGTGAGAGTGAGAGTTGTCATTACTGTCATCGGCATTAATATCAGTTTCACCCTTACTAACATCAGCATCACACTTACCGTCATGGGTACTACTATAGCCGCCTCCTCCTCCTCCCCCTCTGCCAGAATTACCACCACCGTCGAGAGAATTACCACCTCTTCCCCTGCCCCTGCCTTTTGAAGATGGATATTCCCAGGAAAACGGGCCGCCTCCGGCCGAAAAGGCAGGCGTGGCGGACTTCAGGAGTTCGTTGAGACCGGTCCTCGTTTTGACGACCAATGCCCCATCCGGGGGCGGCTGGTAGCCAGCCAAATCGCTCAGGCACGTCCCATCCTGCGACATCGTGATCACAATCGAAGATACCAAACGGACGTCTTGGACCTGTTGGGAGTTTACAGTCTCAGAGTACATTAATGTTTTTGGAGTTGAATCCAATGCCAAATTCAATCCAACCCTTCCGCCGTTGATTCTGTAAAAAGTAAGCTGTAAACATTGATGTCGTTGTCAAATGGTCAAAATTGTCACTACGTGATCCAATCCCTCCTCCGTTGGCTCGAACAGATCCACGATTTCCGTGATGCCCAGCTCCACAACCTGATGAAGGTTCGGAATGCTGCGCTTCAGCACTTCTGCGACCACAATTGCTTTGGAAATGCAATTTCCAGTCCCCGTCAAACGGATAGAGGGTTGTTCAGGGCCCGCGGCATTATTGCCATCGGTGGCACTGTTGTCAACAATGCCACTGGCACTGCTTCCGTCACCGCAGTTGCTGCCTGCATCAGTGCCATTCAAAGTCTTCTGGGGCGAGTTGTCCCGCGGCACTTCAGAGCAGAGCAAAATCTCCTCACTGTCAGAAAAATTCTCCGAATTACTATTTTCAACCTCTGAAATGATTTCCGTGGGCGAGCGTGCTGTAATTAACTGTGAACTACTTGAAGCAGTACTACGGCCCCGGGCACCGCTCCTCTGGGTGGTCATGACGCCCAACAATCGCATTCCATACAGAACGTAGTGGACCAGAGAACCCCTGGACGAAATCCGGACCTCGTCGGTCGAGACCGGGTACGGCCGGGCTACCCCCCGGACTTTGCGATACTTCTCCATATTCTTAATAATTGAGGCTGTTGTACTAAGTGAATTAAAGCATGCCGCTGACAAGATTAAATTTTTTTGCGCGTTGATGAATATTCTCTTGCTACCAAACTCAACATTTCGACACAACGCATCAATGTTCACAATAAAACCCAACATTTGTCATTGTTCGAATCGATTCACATAAAGTATTAACATTCTATGACGGGTCGCGACAGACCAATACGAGTACACCCAACGTTGCTTTACTTCCATGACATAACGCGTCAATGACCATCCATATGAAATTTACTTCACCACAGAGGGCATGACTTTTACATTTCAACGTCCGCTCGACACTGGCCACAGCCTGTCAACAAGTCTCGACCGTTGCTTTTTTGATTCTTGTCTCAGTGACTTCACAATTTGAATCTGATCACTCTGATTCACAGTATTCCAAGGTCCTCATCGCCCCAATACGCCGGGTCCTCGTCCGATTCTTCGTCGTCCTCGCCGAGAAGGTGGTTTTCGCGCAGAAATTGCACCGCCGCCTGCCCACACTGGCCATGAGGATCGCTAGGCCAGTGGGGGCAATCCCCGGAAGTCAAGCCCGCTTCGCGGAAAACATCTTCCATGTCCGCGCGGGAGAGACAGGCAACCACGACGGGAGCTGGAAGGAAACTGCCGCTGCCACTGCCACCAGTGCCGAATCTATTGGTATTTTCAATCGGAATCCGCTCCAGCTTCGCCCGGCGGACCGCTTCTTCCGCGATTTTTGCAGCCACGCCCTCACTGACGGAACCCCCGGCGCAAGACGAAAGTTGGGTGCGGACGAAGCGTTTTAGGGCCGCGGCGACCCAGCGCTCGGGCGTCAGCAGGGCCAGCAGGTCCGTCGACGGCACGGTGCAGCAGATGCGGAGATATTCACCTGCACGGTGACCTCCGCCGGCGAACCGATACTGGAAGCTACGAGCCAACGCCGGGGATGTGGACCGACTGGACGCTGCCCGGAGCACTCCACAGTTTTGGAAAGTGGAGGATTGTTTCAAAGCTTTGAAAAGCTTTTCTGTGTCGCCGACGAGGCGGCCATCCCCAAGGAGGGAGTCACGATTGACAATGACACGAAGGAGTTCTTCTTCCGCGACTTGCGTGGGCACGAAGACACGACCAAAGGGCGTAGAAATTTCCGATTCCGACTCCGACTCCGATTCGTTGTTAATATTTACTGTGGCGCCGGCGTTTCTGGCAGTGTCGCCCTCGTCCACTGCAGGCTGCTCCGGAATCTGAGAATTTCTCAGTTGATGAAGTTGTCCATCAAACCAAAAGAACTCGGGAGGAAACATTAAATTCGGGAGGGCCCCCCGCCCCAAGCTGGGGTCATGCAGAAGCCCCTCAACCACAAAATCGTACCCCGGCCGCAGCGTGTGGACGAAGTAGCCGAGCCGTTTTTGGGCGTTTTGTTGTTGCGAAGGAACATTAATAATTTTCGTCTCCTCTTGGACCCCCCCAAACTGTTCGAGGTCCAACATAGAACTAGTGCCATTAACATCGTCGCTTCCATCGACCAGACGTTCGTGCTGAAACAACGAAGCCGGGAGTACACCAACTGGTCCATCTGCCGTTTCCACCGGTGCCGATGCCACCCCAATTGTGGAAGAACCCTGAGGATTATTGTCGCCGAGCGTCAGACCACCCAGGTCTCCGAGACCCAGGTCTAAAGTCAGGGGATTGTCTTCCTCGACATTGATCGTGGGGATGGAGTCAAGAACTGTATTACTATCGGTGAAATCAATATTTTCGGCGGAATTTAGAGGATCAAGGTCAGCAGCTGCTTCCAGAGTTGGGGAACCGTCGATAACATACAACGCGATGCGCTGATACCGCAGGATACTGGTATTATTACCATTACTATCGGTCCGTCCTCCTGGTTGTGCAGCTGCTGCGTCGGCGTTGAGCGCGGCCGCCACAAGTTCGCGCAAGACCCTCACGCTGACCAGTTTGCCCTCTGTGCAGCTCGCGAGCGGCACCTGCAGTCTGAGAACGTCGGAGGAGAGAACGTTCTGCAACTCCAGAGTGAAAAAGGCATTGCCATCGGTAGCACTGGTACCATCAGCTGGCGCCGGCGCAGTGCCTGTGTTGCTAGATTCGGCCATCCTCGGTACTATTTCGGGCGTGTTCGGAGATCAGGTCCTGATTTACTTGAAGAAGTAGCTACTGAGGCCAACGGCACGAAAATAATCTGGAATGATATTAATGTTAATCCCACTGCCAGATGTCGCAATTTGTTGCTAGATGATTGAAAACTGGAACTCTCAAAACGACAAAAATTCAACTTCTCGAAAACTCGAAAGGGAACTTCTCTCACCACCGACCAGACGTGTTTCTTTCAGACGACACAGACCTCTTGTTTTGCTTCATGACACTGACGTTTTTACCTTCTGACGATTCTGATTTTGACGCGCCAACAATTTCAAAATCACAGACGCCAATCATTCTGTTGCCATTCAATTTCATAGGACCCTCAACCAAACCTCGCTTCACATCCAAACACCGCCGCAAACACACAACATTGTATTGTCTGCATTGCCTGCCTGGTATGCCATCGTCCTTGCCAATGCCAATGCTAATGGGAACCCGAAACTCAGAAACTGTTCTCGTCATGAAACGCGAAACGGCTAATTTAGTGTTGATCCTACGTACACGTCGTCTCTCGAAACACAAGACACGGAACTACCAATATGTCGGCACTGTATTTGAAATGCAGTTTCCTTCGAATCTGCATATTGATTTGACATCCTTCTCTAGAAACGGAAATACACACCAGAACTTTCGTTAATATCGAAATCTTTTCCTGGAGACGCTGAGACCTGGAACTTGGCCAACTGCGCAGGTGTCAAAATCTCTTTAGTAGGTTACATGCGGTGCGCCAATCGTAAATTCGAAACGGTGATGAATGACAATGTGTAGGCTATCCATGCAAGGTATCAATATCAAAGTTGGTGGTCGTGACGTTTGGGAAGTTCTGTAGCGAATGCAGAGTTACTCCATGATGGAACGTTTGGGAAACATTGCAGCAACCTCCTTGCACCACTAGTCTTCAAGGACCTGGCCTTTGGAACAACTTCAACAGTATTGAACCCCT
>MDTB01183528.1_pt1 | contig 11845 bp, 5 predicted proteins | sample 811161 | NCBI WGS metagenome assembly MDTB01 (sample SAMN05326650, study PRJNA326480) | marine metagenome | isolation source: seawater | place: Mediterranean Sea | collected 2009
ACCGAAACAGTAAGCCTAAATTTGGTTAGCTGAGCTAAGTCATTAAGTACTTGATGAGCACTTGTGATTTCAATTATTTTATTTGACTGCATCGCTCGACATCATTCAGAGTGTAAAGATAAGTGAGAAAAAAGCTTTGTACAATTTATTTCTATTTTAAGATGATTTTTTATATATGAAATAAATAGGTTTTAAAACAAAAACCCAGCTGAAAGCTGGGTCTTGTGTGTAATACTAAATATTTTTATTGCAATCTAAATGTTATAGGAATACTAAAAGGAACTCGAACCGGTCTTCCTCTCTGCTTTCCTGGGGTCATACTAGGTAGTTTAGAGATAATACGTTGAGCTTCGTTTTCTAGATTTTTGTCTGGTCCACGCATACGAATATTTGTAATTCTTCCATCTTTAGCAATAATGAAATTTACATAAACACGGCCTTGGATACCCATTTCCTGAGCAATTTCAGGATAACGAAAATTTTTCCGTATGTGTTTATTCATTTTTTCTTGAAAACAGTTTCTACGTTCTGATTTTTTAACTCTTTCACATCCGGGAAAAATTGGGACATCTTCAATTACAGCAAAAGGAACATCGATATCTAATTCTTCTTCTTCTACCTCTACAATTTCAATAATTTCTTCTTCATTAGTTTCCGTAGACTCAATGACCGTTTCCTCAACATCCTCTTCGTCTTCTACTATTTCAATAATTTCAGGCGCTGGAGGAGGAGGAGGTGGTGGTGGTGGGGGGGTTTTTAGCTGTTCAGTAATTGGAATTTCCTCATCATCATCATCCTCTACATTAAGAGCCTCATAATCATAAGTTTTTTTGTAGGTTTTCCATTCAATTGCCTGCCAGGAGACAAATAAAACAACCGACAAACCTATTACAAAATACAGGCTACTATTTTTAGTCAAATCTACTTTTTCGCTTTTCTTAGGCTGCATGTTTAAACAAGTTTTAAATAGCTAAACTAAAAAAAAATCTTATTAAAACAACTTAATCTTGAATAGAATGAGAAAATAAAAATTGGATAAAGATTATACCTACACTAGAACCAAAAGAATTAGCAACCAAATCCTTTAAGTCAAAAAAGCGTTTGAATACTGGGATTAGTTGTAAACTCTCAAGGGCAAAACCTACTAATAGGGAAAGAACTAGTGCTTTTTGAATAGTTTCTCCATCATTATACATAGCTAGATAGTAAATTATAGAAAGCACAAAATAACAAACAAAATGTAAAAATAGGTCACCCCTGATAAAGAAGATACTCCAAGATTCGCTGTCTAGTTCAGGTGGTTTAAGAGACAAGTAAACCACTATCAAAGTTAAAACTACAGCAGTTACCTTTAGCAGTTTATCCTGCTGTAATAATTGATTTATAAGCTTCCGCATCTAAAAGTCCTTCTAGTTGTGATAAATCTGTGCACCGTACCTTGACCATCCAACCCTCACCATAGGGATCTTCATTTACTATTTCTGGGTTATCTTCAAGCGCTTCATTGAGCTCAATAATCTCTCCCGAAAGTGGCATAAAAAGATCTGAAACGGTCTTCACGGCTTCAACTGAACCAAACACAGTTTCTGCTTCCAATGTTTGGGTTAGAGTTTCAATCTCAACATAAACTATATCCCCTAGTTCACCTTGCGCAAAATCAGTAATTCCAATTGTAGCTATGTTGTCATCAATTTTAATCCATTCATGATCTTTTGTGTATTTTAAATCTTGGGGGGCTTTCATTTTTTAATTTTTTGTAAAAACAAATTTAACAGAAATCCTGTAGCAAAAAAAAACTTTTAGTTACCGAAATTATAACGAATTGTAAATCCTGATCTGATGCTAGTTTGAGGAAAAGCAGTTGAAATTGCAAACTCAGAAAAATTGTGGTCATAAAAGAAAAGTGCAGTTAAGTTCTTTGTTAATGCATAATCTGCAGTGACTTTTATTGCAAGTAGACGTTGTCCTGCTGTAACTTGATTATTGTCATATTCTAAATTTCTTAATACTGTGATATTGTCTCTGTAAGAAACATCTGCTTTAATATTTAAATCTCCTTTAAGAGTGACTTTTCTCCCACCAATACTGGTTCTGAAACGGACATCTTTTACTCTGTAACCAAGTCCAATAATATACTCATCTCCACTTGTTTCCGTAATTAAATTATTGTCTAAGCTCAGAGAAATTGCACGTTCTTTTCTTAACTCTGCTAATATTTTTAGAGAATTTGTAAACTCCATATCTAATCTCACAAGTGGATTAAACTGTTCTACTAAATTTATATTCGAATATAATCTTTGTGGGATAAAATTCCCAGAATTATCAGTTTGATTTGGGTTTAAAGGATCATAATCAAAGTTTGATTGAAAATTTGTTAAGGTGTAACTTGCTCTATAAGCATGATTTAATGAAAGTCGTTGAAAAACTTTTGCTATAGACTTGATCTCAGTGAGACCTGTAAACTTCAAATTCCAATTAGGCAAAGGTGTAATTTTTATTGGACTAAGTTCCATTCGACTTGGATCTGATCCTGAATAGGCAGCAACAAAAGAATGAAGTAATACTGATTGTTGATTTTTACCAAAGCCAAGTGGATAGCCTTCAATATCATCTCCTAAATCAGAGAAAATCGTATTTTCTACTAAACGATCAGCAATTATTTTTCTAAATTCTCTGAACCTTTCAAAATTCTGGCTTATTGAGCTCTTAGAGGAATTAAATGTAGTTTTTAATAAAACTGTAGACATACCGAAATTCCCCAAAATACTACTATTTTGCGGCATATAATCTTGATTTTCAATTCTAAAATTTTCCATCTGATTTTCGGTAAAATCTCTATCAGCATTAAAATCAATTATTAATCCTTTTAAAGGAACTAATTGAGCAGAAATTTTAAACTTGCTGGATCTAAGCTGGGTGTATAGCTGATTAAAATTTGGGAACTTAGTTAGCCATCCTTGTCTAGCAGCTTCATATCTTATATCAGCCTGACTCCCCAGAGTGTAGCCAAGAGTAGGTTTCAGACCACCTGCAAAACCTACTGAGGGAAGATATCCTGGAAGTACGCTACCATTATTTTCATTATAACTAGCTTGAACCCTTTTTATGGTTGTTAAAATATCAACAAGCTTAGTTAAACTTTTCTTCAAAATTGTATTCTTTTTTTTCGTTGAATCTCCAACTTTAATTGATTTAGGCCCAAACTGAGAGCGATTGTTATTTGATTTTAATCCAAGTGCAGAATAGAGTCTGGAAAAAGATAGAGCTCCAGTGATTGTTTTAGTGTTATTGTTTTGAATTGTATTTACCAAACCAAGTTCTATACCATCATCACTTTTGACTCCTGCTAGTGCCTCCGATCCTCTTTGCCAATTAAAATTTCCCGTATAATTATAAGTAGCATCAATAAAACTTAAAAAGGGGATGTATTGAAAGGGAAGTTTATAATTAAGTGCCAGAGACTGAAAATGTGAATTTGGCTCACCGGTATTAAGTATGTTTTGCCACAAAATACGCTGATTATTATTAGTCGTTTGAATATCTCCTGAATTAATATCTGCATTCTGTCTGATAATACTACTTGTAGCTGCATTAAAATTAAAACGAAGTGAACGAGAAAAATTATGACTAAGGGCATAATTATAATCAAACAAAAAGTTTCGCTGTTGAAGATTAGGCAAGCTTCTTTGAAGAGAGGCATCAGTCCCTTCTAGGTAAACCTGACGAAATTTTTGATTATTTAAAATTCGATTGATGTTTGAGGCCCCTTCAATAGAACTTGGGAGTAAATTAAAATTTAACTGTTGCAACCATTTCCAATATTTTTTGCTATTGAAGTACTTAATATTTCGAAATGGTTCTATAGATTTTGAATTAAATGAATAGCCATAATTTGCTCCCAATATTAAATTCATCTCTTGTTGTTTTTCAATTTCATAATCGCGATGCTCTAGTTCATTGTATGCATATGAAAAATCAAAATTCTCTGGTTTATAAAATCGATTTTTACCTTTTCCATTATTATTTTTTCGAACTCCAATTAAACTAATACTTTTTCTCTTCGTGTAGTTAATTGCTTGATTTCGAATGGAATCTCTCTGACTAATCCTATCAGAAGTATCTAGACGATCTTTTAATTTTATGTCTTGATAAAAAGGATCATATTGTGGAGTTATTAAAGTTTCACCATTTGCAAAGCTCAAAGGAATTTGAAGCCCCCAGCTTGATGGTGTCAACTGACCTAAATTAATATTAGAAATTAAATCATATTGAAGAAGTTCTTCTTGCATTCTTTGATTTGGAGTTTGATCTATTGTCCCAAAACCAATAGTGGAATAACGTCCACTAGCAGAAAAAGTTGCGAAATCAGCAAGATTTGCATCTAATGCTCCTATAGCTGCCCATCCCCCTTGACTATCAATTCCTGAGATACGCAATTCATTAAACCAGACCTCTCCACAAAGATCGTCCCCTAATTGAGTAGAAGGATTTTTTAGTCCTATCATTAGGGTCTTAATTGATCCCAAAGATGGGTTTCCATGAATTGCCAGTTTATATTTTTTAATTCCGGGCAAACTACTTATCGGGGTAAATTCTTGAATTGGATTTAATTCCTCGTCAAAGTAAAGAGTCTCACCTAAACCAAGCTGCTGTAGTGCTTTTGCTTTTAGTTTAGCCAATAAATCTATCGGTATTTCTAAAGAATTTGAATCAGGAATCCAAACCTCATCAGCTGTCAATCTATTTGAAATATTATCACTGTATGATGAAGGTTTTAAGGGTATTTCAATTTGATAAAAATTATCTTGATAATCAGTCCCTAAACGAATAAATGCAGTAATACGCCTATCATACTCTTCTTCTGAATCTGAACCTGGTAATGGGTCATTTCCAGGGAGAGACTCAGCATGAATAAACATTCTAAGTTTACTATATTGCCTCATATCTAGATCTACTCCTTTAAAAATTCCTCTTGAATCCATTGGCTTCAAATCACAAATCCTGAATGCAAGGGATTGTTCATTTTGACGAATAATTGTATTGTTGTTATTGATTTGTTCTCTTTGGATTTCAGGAGGTAAGACATAATTTATAGGGATTCGATTTTCATTTTCCAAAATATTAACGGTGCTAATATCTAATGTGGTGTTAGAATTTGAAATCAAGTCTTTGTTTAATGGTTTATTATATCTTCTCCAGTCTCCTCGAACCAAATCTAAAGTCCCGAAACGTAAAACCACATCTTCTTCAAAACCAGTTAAAAGCATCCTCATAAATCGAATTGATCTTAGGTCATTAATTTCATTCACAGCATCAAAATAATTGTCAAATGATGTGTTCTCGTAATAAGATTTTTGAATTGGTATTTTAAATTGAATCCAACGTGTGGTATATTCATCTCCGTTGGGAGCATTTACTTGAATATTATTCCTTACATCAGTAATAAATGGATGATTTCCCACCTGCATTGATTTGAAAATTGGAACTCGATATTCAAAATAGCTATCTATAGTATTCATGCTTTGATCCCTATTTATATCTTCTGTGTCTGGCTCAGTAGTGTTTCCACGATCAGTGTCACTAAACTCAACAGGGGTATTATTCTCAAAACCATTATAGTTTTTATAGCGCTCTAGAATTCCTCCTTCTGCTTGAAGGTAATATTGATAATTATCTCCTGCTGGATCATTTACAGGGCCATTTGTATAAATGGCAGCCTCTTCTGAATCACTTAGGCCATCTAAACCTACATCTTGAAGTTGACGGTCCTCACTGTTGGTATTAAAAGCGTAAACCAGTGATTGAGTAGCAGGCACCTTACCCCAAGAAGTTTCATATGTAGGATTTACCTCACTAGCGCTTGGAAGTCCATTTTCAAACTGTTTCCTCCCGTCCTTTAAAATATCTTCAGAAATATTCCCTAAATGGAAAACTAACTCACCCAAATCATCATTTGAAGATAATTTATCCGAAAAGGTATCTAATAGCCAAAACTCAATAAACTCAACATTAGATTGTTCAAAGTTTGTTGCATTTAATGACCTTGTAATTCCTGCCCAATTCATTTTTGGATTAGTTTTAAACTGATTTTCAGGTGAATTATTATAAGGGCCTCGCTCATTAGGATAATATGCTAAGTCTAAAGTTGGTAATCTCCTTATCATACCTTGAACTAAATCTTGCTCAGGAAAAAGTTCTTCTATGAATATACTTCTTGTCTCATTACTAGAAACGTCATTATTGTCAATTCCATTTGGCTGTCTTGAATAAAATACTTGATCAATAGAATACCAAGCTAATTTTGATCGGGCAAAGCCATTATCAAGCCCTTCTGAATTAGATCCGGGAACACCTTTTACTGGAACACTTGATAGATTCCATGCGTTAAAACCTTTAATATCAATGTTGGTTTGTGCGCCTTCAAAATCATCTATATAAACATTGGTTTCCCCGTTTAGTTGAGTATTTTTTGGGTCATTGGCTGACAAATTAGCAACCTCACCTCTAAAGGAGATTTGTGAAGGTATATTAGTTTTTATTGTTGGCCACTTATTAACTATACGAGTCAAAAAAGGCAATTCACTAGAGAAATTTGTATTGAACCCTGCCATAGTATTATTTACTGGTTCAGTCCCATAATTTGCTTTTTGAGTTAAAGGGTTTTCACTTAAATTGATCATAGTACCTCCAACATAAAACTTATCATTAATTCTATGATTAATATTAATTCCTGAAAAACGTTTGTTTTGCTGATTAAAAAAAGAATTATTTTCTACAGAAATATCAATTGGCACATTGGAAGCTTTAAGTCCTTCATCCAGGATTTTTACTCTCCCTATTTCGTAATTAACTGTATAATCAAGTCCTTCTTGAAGTAATCGCCCACCGGCGGTTACTCTTACTGAACCTCTAGGCACATTAAACGCACCAATATTAATACCATCTACCCCTTCTGATTTATAGCGTCCTTTCAACTGAAATTTATTCTTCTCGGTATACTCTAATGCAGCGGCTTTTGTTAAGGCATACATTTCTTTGAAAACATATCGCTTTTGATTTTTATTAAAACTATTATCAATGGCATAATCTTCCTTAGCTGATTCGGGATCGTCTAATAGATTAAATAAAAACTCTCCAAAAGGCTCAACTTTGGGAAAAATTATTCTTCCATATCTTGGATCAACAGTTATTCCAGGAATATAATCAAAAAAGCCATCCCCCTTTGGGACATAATCTTGATATGCATTTAATCTATCTAACTTCATAGTATTTAGAAGTATTTCTTCGTCAAGATCACTTGGCCATATATGAGAATCAATAGGAATTAAATAATTGATTGGGGAAGGGTCAGTATACAATATATTTAACCGAAAATCATCCTCAGAAAGTTGAAATGCCCCAGTATTATATATATTTTTCATCATTAAATCCCATACTGGCTGACGAACATCTGTTAAACTACTTTTTAGCATTTTAACAATCAAAGTATTGGTTTGAATTTGTTGATTTGATGACTGGGTTTGACCCAATACTTGATTTTGTTGAATTATCGAAGTCCCTGGAATATCTCCATTCGCAAATTCACCAACTTGATAAACTTTCCCAAAATATGTATACTGAAAAGCAACACCTAAAATTTCATCATTACTTAAACGCTGATTTAATGAAATATATCCTAATTGAGGATGAAAAGTAAATTCTTGCGGATTTAGTTTTCTTGCACTTTCTAAAACTGCATAATCAAATCCTTCACTTACTTTAACATTATTAAAACCTTTATTTATTGTTGCTATATCTCGAATATTTTGATTTAAAATACCTTGAAATCCAATCTCATCAGGATCGAGTTTATTAACCTTATTACTTGGAGGGTCCCCACGATTTGTAAGGAAGAAATCTGAAATAAAATCGTCGAGTCTTGATTTTTCTGGATTTGCTTCTCCTAAATCTTGTAGTGCAACTATATTTCTAACATTTTGTGTTTGATAGCCCCTGTTGGTAACCCAAACTTCTATACGAGTAATTTGAATTGGAGAATTTATATATGGATAGTTTTCCAGAAAAGTATTATAATTATCTCTAAAATATTGACTTAGGAAGTAGTGCCTGTCTTCTTCATAATCAAGAGCGTATAGACTAAAATTTTGAAGCTTACCGCCTCCTTGAGATGTTATATTTTGGGATTGAGATCTTTGTTCAGAAAACACCCCCGAAATGGTCGTATTTCCGAATTTTAAATCCGCACGAACCCCAAAAAGACTTTGAGCACCTTGTATTAAATTACTGTTAATAGGCATACTTATATTACCAATATCAATATTTTGAAGTATTGCATCTTCAGTAACCTTCCCTTTAAGATAATCAGCTACTCGATTTCCAACTAGTTCAGTACTATTTGGGAGCTGTTCAATATTGTCTCTTAAACTTTCTATTTTTTGACGAGCTTCGTTCAAAGTACTTTTTACTTGATTTACTTTATCCTTTACATCATTTACTTTTTGTTTTAACTCATTGGCTTTATTTGTAATTTGTTTTACATTTTTTTGTAATTGATTAATGCTAGATCCAACCTTTCCTGGAATAATATTGGAGATCTGAGATAATTTGGGAGGATTGAATTGAATTTTGACTAAATTTTGAAAATCAAAAGTAGATTCTGTATCATAGTTTGCAGTTATCTGGAGTCTCTCCCCAATATTACCAAGCAAGCTCAAACTTATCCTTTGATCAAAATCAAAACCTGGAGATCTTCGATTAATAACTGATGCAATAGGATTATTATTTCTTTGATAACGATACCCCAAATCTATACCAATCGACCCTTGAGGAGAAATATCTATCGTGTTACTTCCAAAAATATTCTTAAAAAAATTATTGTTTACATAAAGCTCAGGAAGTAAATTCTTTTGAGCATCCTCCACATTAGAACCATAACCACTTAGAGCTTGAACTTTATCTTGAAAGTATACCTGCATTTGTTCTTTAAGAACAAGAGATTCATATTGCTTGACTGTAAGTACCAGAGGAATGCTAATTGGATAGCCACCTATTTCTTCTGAAAAAATATAGCGATCCGTAGCTGGATCATATTTATATAAACGCTCGATGTTTTGTGAAACAGGAAGACTTATTGTCCCAATTTCAGCGGCTGTTTGGGCTAAAATACTTCCAAAAGAGAATACTACCCAAATCAGTGTAATGATAAAGTTTTGGGGAGGTTTAAAAACTACATATCGAAATGTTTCAATCAAAAAGTCACAATTTATTCAGAGCCTCCTTGATAAGTTCTTCTACAGAACTGTCTGGAGAGCTTTGAATAATGCGATTTATTATGCCATCAGACTGTTTCCTAGAATAACCAAGAACCTCTAATGCTGATAACGCTTCATCTTTAATTGTATTGTTCCCAAAAATCTGAATTTCTTCACCATCAAAAAGATTCATCATTTTGTCTTTTAATTCTATTAAAACTCGTTGAGCAGTTTTTAAACCTATTCCTTTTACTGATTTTATAGTATTTAGGTCTTCAGATAAAATTGCATCTCTAATTTGCTGGGGCTGTAGTGAAGACAGCATAGTTCTAGCAGTACTAGCCCCAATTCCTGAAACCGATATTAAAAGTAAAAAAACAGAACGCTCTATAGGAGAGTGAAACCCAAATAAAGTATGAGAATCTTCACGAACCTGCATATGTGTGAATAATTTTATCTTCTCCTCATCCCCTATTTGCGAATAAGTATTTAATGAAATGTGGACTGCATAGCCTACACCATTACAATCTACAACAACTTGTGTAGGGGTTTTTTCAACTAATCGGCCTATAATTTGTGTAATCATATCTTTTATTTATTCTTTGTTTGGGCATCGACTACTGCCACAGCTGACATATTAACAATTTCAGCCACGGATGCACCAAGCTGTAAAATATGAATAGGCTCACTAAGACCCATTAAAATTGGACCTATAGACAGGGCCTCATTTAATTCTTTCATCAATTTATAAGTAATGTTAGCTGCATCCAAATTAGGAAAAACCAATACGTTAACTTTCTTATTTCTAAGACCTGAAAATGGAAATCCGCTTTCCAAGAGTTCTTTATTTAAAGCAAAATCTGCTTGAATAGGCCCATCAACAATTAAATCAGGATCACTTCTGTGGAGAATAGAAACAGCTTTACTCACTTTTTGGGCTTGAGGAAAACGAGAAGATCCGAAATTTGAAAAAGATAGCATTGCTACTACCGGCTCTAACCCAAATAACTTTGCCATTTGTCCTGACATTTGAGCAATCTTTGCCAATTCTTTAGCTGAAGGTTCAACATTAATCGTTGTATCTGATAAAAATAAAGGTCCCGATTTTGTTAACATTAAATTTGTAGCTGCAACACGACTAACACCTTTAACCTTTGATGTGGTTTCTAGAATAGGTTTTACAACTGATCGATAATTCCTTGAATATCCAGATATCATAGCATCAGCATCTCCATTAGTTATCATCATGGAAGCAAAATAATTACGTTCTCTCATCAATCGTTCAGCATCGTATAGAGTGTAACCTTTTCTATTTTGAGCATTCCAAAAGAGTTTTGCATACTTTTTCCGAATTTCTTCTTGATTTTGTTCTTTTGGATCAATAATTTCTATAGAAGCATCAAATTCAATTAACTTTCTTAAATCATCTATAATTTTTTTATCCCCCAACAAAATTGGATGAGCAATTCCCTCTTCGTAAACTATCTGTGCAGCTTTTAGTACATCCATTTGATCAGCTTCAGCAAAAACAAGTCTTTTTGGTGATGCTTTGGCTCGATCATGGAGTAAACGAACCATTTTTTGAGTATTTCCAAGTCTTTTTTCAAGCGTTTCTTTATATCTATCCCAATCTTCTATGGGTTCTTTTGCAACCCCAGATTCTATTGCTGCTTTAGCTACTGCGGGAGGAATTGTAGTAATTAATCTAGGATCAAAGGGCTTTGGAATTATATAGTTTTTACCAAAACTTAATCGCGTTTGATCGTAAACAACGTTGACTTCCTCTGGTACCGGCTCCTTAGCTAAGTCGGCTAAAGCTCTAACTGCTGCCATTTTCATCTTTTCATTAATGCTTGTTGCTCGCACATCTAAGGCCCCTCTGAATATGAAAGGAAAGCCTAAAACATTATTAACTTGATTAGGATGATCTGAACGTCCAGTAGCCATTATTATATCATTTCGGGTTTTACATGCTTTTTCATAATTAATTTCTGGATCAGGATTCGCCATGGCAAATACAATAGGTGAAGGTGCCATTTTTTTTAGCATACTTGGTGTCAAAATATCAGGTTGAGATAATCCTATAAAAACATCAGCTTTTTTTATAGCTTCCTCTAGATTAAAAATTTTTTGATCGGTAGCAAATTGAGCTTTTTCTTTCGTTAAATTATTACGGGTTTTTTGAATAACTCCCTTACTATCTAACATTATAATGTTGTTGACTTGAGCTCCAAATGCTAAATATAATTTTGTGCAAGAAATAGCGGCTGCTCCAGCACCAGAAACTACAATTTTTACATCTTCAATTTGTTTTTCTGCCAATTCTAATGCATTAATTAGTGCGGCAGCTGAAATTATAGCAGTTCCATGTTGATCATCGTGCATAACAGGTATATCTAACTCCTCTTTTAATCGACGCTCAATTTCAAATGCTTCAGGAGATTTTATGTCCTCAAGATTTATTCCACCAAAAGTTGGTGAAATAGCTTTTACAGCTTCAATAAATTTTTCAGGATCTTTTGAATCTATTTCAATATCAAAAACATCAATTCCTGCAAAAATTTTAAAAAGTAATGCCTTTCCCTCCATGACAG
>MDTB01139209.1_pt1 | contig 11844 bp, 16 predicted proteins | sample 811161 | NCBI WGS metagenome assembly MDTB01 (sample SAMN05326650, study PRJNA326480) | marine metagenome | isolation source: seawater | place: Mediterranean Sea | collected 2009
AAATAACTTAATTTTATTTACTTTGTAAATTTTGTAAATTATAAGATTTACATGAACAAAAATAAACCAAATCATATAACTGAAGAAGAATACAATCAGCATAAGTCTCAAACTATCTACTTAAGAGATGACTATTGTGATTGGGGTTCAAGTGGTATTAGTCAGTACGATACTGAACAAAACCACGAGAACAACTAATCTCAGATAGTAGCATTGTATATGTCTTCAAAGGGTAACATATCTTTCAAACTTAAACGTTTTGCGGGCATAAAAAGAGATTATACGTCTGAGGATGTTGAGAAGTTAAAAGGCTCAATTAAAATAGAATATTCAATAAGTAAAATTCAATCTGAAAAGCTTTGGAATTTATTAAACTCTGAGTCTTATATAAATACTCTAGGCTCTTTATCGGGTAATCAAGCCGTACAACATGCTAAAGCCGGATTAAAAGCTATATATCTAAGTGGATGGCAGGTAGCAGCAGATGCTAATAGTGCGGGGGAAATGTATCCTGACCAATCTTTATATCCTTACGATAGTGCTCCAAAACTAGTAGAGGCAATGAACAACGCTTTATTAAGGGCAGATCAAATTCAACATATGGAAATTTTAAATGGTGATATGGCTCCTAACAAGAAAACTGACTATATGCTCCCAATTATTGCAGATGGAGAAGCTGGTTTTGGTGGGCCTTTAAATGTGTTTGAACTAACAAAGAAATTTATTAAATCAGGTGCTGCAGGTGTTCACTTTGAAGATCAATTGGCAAGTGAAAAAAAATGTGGTCATAGGGGTGGCAAAGTATTGGTGCCAACGGGAACGATGATTAAAAATTTAAAAGCCGCAAGACTAGCTTCGGATATAGCTGATGTTCCGTTAATTATTCTAGCAAGAACCGATGCTAATGCAGCAAAACTTATTACAAACGATTTCGATAAAAATGACAAACCGTTTCTAACAGGAGAGAGATCGCCTGAGGGTTTTTACTATGTTAAACAAGGAATCGACCAGGCTATATCGAGAGGGCTAGCATATGCGCCTTATGCGGATTTAATATGGTGTGAGACAGCTTCACCGAATCTTGAAGAAGCTAAAAGGTTTGCAGAAGCAATTCATTCAAAGTTTCCTGGTAAGCTATTAGCATACAATTGTTCTCCCTCGTTCAATTGGAAAAAGCACTTGTCTGACAAAGAGATATCAAATTTCCAAGAAAAAATTGCTGAAATGGGTTATAAATTTCAATTTATTACTTTAGCAGGTTTTCACACTCAAAATATTGCAATTTTTGAACTAGCAGAAAAATATAAAAAGGAAGGAATGACGGCTTATTCTAAAATACAAGAAAATGAATTTTTAAGAGAGAAAGATGGCTATACAAGCGTAAAACACCAAAGAGAAGTTGGAACTTCTTATTTTGATGCAGTGTCAAATACGATAAGTTCCGGAGAAAGCTCTACTACAGCAATGAAAGGCTCAACCGAATCAGAGCAATTTTAAATTTTAAGAACATTAATATAAATTGACAGTCTTAATTTTTTAACCATATAATTGTATATGGATAAAAATTTTCCAAAACAAATTCCGATTTTTCCTTTAAGTGGAGTTATTTATTTTCCTAGAACAAATTTACCTTTAAATATTTTTGAAGAGAGGTATCTAGATTTAGTAAACGACTCATTTAGAGGGGATAAATTAATGGGCATGGTACAGTCAAAGAAAGAGAATAGTTTGGTCTATAGGGTTGGTTGTCTAGGTAAAATAAGTGATTACCAGAAAACTTCAGATGGCAGAGTTCTTATAAACCTAACAGGAATAACAAGGTTTGAAATTACTAAAGAGGTATCTAGTAAGAAGAAATATAGAGAATTTGAAGTAGATTATAAAAAGTTTAACAAAGATCTTATTGTTCCTTCCCAGGTGGAATATGCTAGTGACAAATCAAATTTTATTGAAAGTGTAAAAAAATTTTTTGAAAAAAATGGTTTAATTATTAATTGGAAAGAGTTTGAAAAACTTGATGAAAATCAAAAAGTAAATACCCTTTCTATGATTGCTCCAATTTCAAATGAAGAAAAACAAAAACTTCTTGAAACAGTTACACTAAAAGATAAAGCAAATACTTTGCTAGAAATAATTGAATTTTATTCATACGAAAACTCTTTTGACAAAGAAACTATCCAGTAATTTTAGCTTATATTTAAAATTAAAAATTAATTAGATTTATTCATCGAATTGAAAAAATCAGAATTATTCTTGGTATCTTTTATCTTGGATATTAAAAATTCAATTCCATCCATTGTTCCCATCGGACTAATTATTCTTCTTAAAACGTTCATTTTGGATAAATCGTCTTTAGCAAAAAGAAGTTCTTCTCTTCTGGTTCCTGATCTTGTGATGTCTAACGCTGGATAAATTCTTTTGTCTGCTACTTTTCTGTCTAATATTAACTCAGAGTTACCAGTACCTTTAAATTCTTCAAATATAACTTCATCCATTCTGCTTCCTGTGTCTACTAGTGCCGTTGATATTATTGTAAGTGAACCACCTTGTTCTACATTTCTAGCAGCTCCAAAAAATCTTTTCGGTCTTTGTAATGCATTGGCATCAACACCACCGGTTAGAACTTTACCTGAGCTTGGAACAACTGCGTTGTACGCTCTGCCTAGTCGTGTAATAGAATCTAATAATATTACCACGTCTTTTTTATGCTCTACGAGTCTTTTAGCTTTTTCTATTACCATCTCAGCAACAGCAACGTGTCTTGAGGCTGGCTCATCAAAAGTTGATGATACAACTTCTCCTGCAACAGATCTTTGCATATCTGTTACTTCTTCTGGTCTCTCATCTATTAGCAGCACCATAAGATAAATTTCAGGATGATTTGCAGTAATAGACTGGGCAATATTCTGTAAAATTATTGTCTTACCAGCTCTAGGTGGTGAAACAATAAGAGATCTTTGTCCTTTTCCTATGGGACTAACTAAGTCAATTAATCTAGCTGTGTTATCTGGTTTTTTTTCTATTTTAGTGCTCTCTACCTCAAGCTTAATTCTTTTATTTGGATAAAGAGGTGTCAAGTTGTCAAAAGCAATTTTATTTCTCCCTTTCTCTGGCTCATCAAAATTAATTTTGTTTACTTTCAATAAGGCAAAATATCTTTCAGCGTCTTTTGGTGCTCTGACCTCTCCTTCTACTGTGTCTCCTGTGCGAAGTCCAAATCTTCTAATTTGGCTTGGACTTACATAAATATCATCAGGACCTGGTAAATAATTAGACTCGATCGCTCTTAAAAAACCAAAACCGTCTTGCAAAGTTTCAAGTACTCCAGAAGCACTTATTTGCTCATTTTTCTCTGCTAATTTTTTAAGTATAGCAAATAAAATTTCCTGCTTTCTAAGTGTGCTTGGGTTTTCAATACCAAGCTTTTCTGCTTGTGATATTAAATCAGCTGGGCTTTGTTTTTTTAGTTCTTGTAAGTTCATGTAATTGAATAATTAAAGGTAAGTAGTCTAAATATATGTCTTTTTAAGAAAATTTCAAGCACTATAATGGTTTAAAAACTACAACAAAAATAATGATAATTAGCAAAATTGTTGGGACTTCATTAATAATTCTGTAAAATTTAGAAGATTTAGTATTGGTATTAAGCTGAAAATCTTTTAAAAAAACAAGCAAGTAGAAATGATAAGCGGTTAATATTAAAACTAAGCCCAGCTTAATCTTCATCCACAAAAACCCCAAACTTTCTATACCTTGCGAATGAATTAATAAAACACCAAAAACCCAAGATAAAATCATCGCTGGGTTCATTATGTAAAAATATAACCTCTTTTCCATTAATTTAAATGTTTCAGACTGGTTTTTATTATCATTTGTTTCAGAGTGGTAAACAAAAATTCTAGGTAAATACAACAAGCCCGCCATCCAAGAAATAACGGCAATTAAATGTAGAGCTTTAAATGTTAAATAGGCGTTCATAATTTTACAAGGCTTTTTTTGCTAATTGTTCAAATAGATTTATATGGTCATCGCTGTCATTTAAACATGGAATCATGTCAAAATTTATACCTCCCGATTTCAAAAAACTTTCTTTTCCTTGTATCGAAATTTCTTCTAGTGTTTCTACACAATCTGACGAAAAGCCGGGACAAATTACTAGTATATTTTTTTTTCCTTCTCCAGGCAGGCTTTCCAATGTTTTATCCGTATAAGGTTTTAACCAGTCTTCAGGACCAAACCTTGATTGGAATGTTGTAATAATTTCAATATCTTTGAATTGTTCCGTTATCAATCTAGAGGTTTTGTGACAATAGCAGTGATATGGGTCCCCTTTGTCAAAATATTTTTTTGGTATTCCGTGGTACGAAGCTAAAATTAGATCTGGTTTCCAATCAATTTTAGAGATCTTTAATTTAATACTGTTTACTAATGCTTTAATATAAAGGGGGTTTGACTCGTAATGAGGAATAATTTGTAAACTAGGTTGCCATCTCATGCCCATCAATACTCTATAGACTTCATCGCACACTGTTGCTGTTGTTGCTGCTGCATATTGTGGGTATAAAGGCAATACAATTAACCTTTCACATCCTGCATTTTTAAGCTTATGTATCTTACTTCTAATACTTGGGTTGCCGTATCGCATAGCATAATCAACAACTAAATTTTTTGTTCCAATTTTATCTAAAAGTTTTTTTGTTTGCATAATTGTATAATATCTTAAGGGGGACATGTCTTCCTCCGCCATCCATATTTCCTTGTAAGCCTTTGCTGTTTTGGATGGTCTTAAATTCAAAATAAAAAGGTTTAAAATTATTTGCCATAAAAAAGGGTTTACTTCTATAACTCTTCTATCAGATAAAAATTCTTTAAGATATTTTCTAATGTCCCACCAGCTAGTAGAGTCGGGGGTCCCTAAGTTAATTAGTAAAATTCCAGTCTTTCCAAAATTTATTTTTGGGTGTTCTGATTTCATCTTTGAAGTTTAATCCTTTCAACTATTTTTTTAATAATTTCTGGATTTGTTTGTGGGAGAATGCCATGACCAAGATTAAAGATGTAGGGGTCCTTCTTAAAAACTTCTAAATACTCGTCAACCTTATCAAGGGTCTTGATTTCATCGGTTACTAGTAATGAGGGCTCCATTCCCCCTTGTATGCAAATGTCATTAAGATTATTACTCGCCCAAAGAGGATCAATGTTACTATCTATGTTAATTCCATCAGGGCGCACAATTTCTGCAAATTTTTTATAATTTTTTCCAATTCCTTTAGGAAAGCAAATTGTTGGAATATTATTTTCCTTGCAATAATTCGTTAAACTTCTGTTCGGCTCTATACAGTATTCGACTAGGTCAACCTGATGAATCAGACCTGCCCAAGAATCAAATATCTGTATAACATCTGCGCCTGCTTCTCTTTGATAAAATATATGATGTTTTAAAACCTCATCAAGTTTACCTAAAATCAATTTAATTTTTTTTCTATTTTCATTAACGGTTTCGAATTGTAATTCATTATTTATTTTTAAATTAAGTAAATAAATTAATAGGGTCCACGGAGCTGCAACAAAAGCGATTAAAGATTTTTCTTTTTTCAATTCTTTTCTTGTTAATTTAATTGCATCATAAACTGGTTTTAGAGTTGATATAAAATCAACTATTTTAGTATTTAATAATATATCTAGATTAAAGTTTTTTACCAAAGGAGTTTGGGACTTTTCAAAGATAACTTCTTGTCCCAATGCATGTGGTACAACTAAAATATCTGAAAAAATTATTGCAGCATCCAAGTCGTATCTTTTTAATGGTTGTAATGTAATTTCTGATGCCATTTTACTATTTAAACATAATTTCAAAAAATTTTTATTTTTAGATCTTATCTCTCTAAACTCAGGTAAATATCTTCCTGCTTGTCTCATAAACCATACAGGTACATCGGAAGTTTCTCCATTAATTAAACAATTTATTAACTTACTCATAAATATAATATTATATAAATAACTTTAGTATTTGTAATAGGTCATGTTAGTAATGATTATAATTAATTATACCTTCTTTTTAACATTTTATTCCCATTAAAAGCTTAAGTTTTTCATTATATTTGATTAATTCTACGATTGTATTCACAAATAAGAAATTTAAGGTATAAAATAATTAACAATGAATTAAATGTATTAATCTTGTTAACTTATGTGGGTAGTATTTTCAAACCGTAAAAAATTGATTATAAATAGACTTTATCCATTATTATATTAACAAAGTTATGAACGAAAAATACAACGTATATTTAATATCAGACTCAACTGGAGAAACATTAGATAGAATTTTCTTATCTCTTCAATCACAATTTAAAAACTTTGAATATGAAAAAAAAGAATATTTTTTTGTAAGAACACAACAGCAAGTTGATAAAATAATTAACGATGGAATTAAAGGATCTAGCCCAATAATTTTATATACTATTGTTGAAACTAAATTAGCTAAATACCTTTCAAAAAGGTGCGAGGAAACCAACATTCCTTGCTTTGGCGTATTGGGTAATTTAATATTAGCGTTTTCTAAGCTTCTTAATCAAAAAGCCATTCACAAACCAAGCGCTCAACATGTTCTTGATGAAGATTATTATAAAAGAATAGAGGCCATACAATTTACAATGTCACATGATGACGGAAAAAAAACAGAGGATCTGTCAAATTCGGATGTTGTTTTATTAGGAGTCAGTAGAACGAGTAAAACGCCAACTTCAATTTATTTAGCAAACAGAGGCTACAAAACAACAAATATTCCTCTGGTCCCAAATCAAGAAATACCAGAAATTTTAAAAAGCACAAAACTTAATTCCTGTGTGATTGGATTGTTCGCAGATCCAGACAGACTTTCTGATATCAGGAGAAACAGAATTGCACTAATGAAAGAAAGTAGATCATCTAATTACACTGATATTGTTTCGATAAAAAAAGAAGTAGAGAACTCTAAAACTTTATTTAAGAAATACAATTGGCCAACAATTGACGTAACACGCAAATCAGTTGAAGAAACGGCAGCTTCAATTATAAAAATTATAGAAATTAAAAAAAATAAATGAAAATTATTTTGGCCTCCAAGAGCGGTGTAAGAAAGCAGCTTTTGGATAAATATAATATCAACTCAATTGTTGAACCATCCAATGTTGATGAAGATCAAGTTAAAGATTCTTTAATAGATAACGGGGCTGATCCAGAAATCATTTCAAAAAATTTAGCAGAACTCAAATCAACAAAAGTTAGCATTAAATACCCCGATCAACTTGTACTTGGAGCAGATAGCGTTATTTCACTTAATAATGAATTAATTAATAAACCTAATAATAGAGATGAGGCACTAAGTATTTTAGAGAAATTGAATGGAAATAAACATTTTTTGATTAGTTCTGCCTGCATAACAAAAAACGGTTCTATGATTTGGAATCATACAGAAAAATCCGAATTGAAAATGAAAAGTTTAACAATAGATCATTTAAGAACTTATTTAGATAAGATTAAAACAGAAACACTTTTAGCTTACGGAGTTTATCAAATAGAGGCCGATGGACTAAGTCTATTTGAGTACATTAAAGGAGATAAAGATTCGATAATGGGCTTGCCCATCAAGCAAATTAAAGACTATATTAACAAATATAAAAAATGAGCAAAAAAAAATTTGCAATAATAGGCGATCCTATTTCCCACTCTCTATCTCCAGCAATGCATAATTATTGGTTTAAAAAATATGATATAAATGCTGAATACTCATTATTAAATGTAAAAGAAAATAAAATTAGTGACATTATTGATAAGATCCAAAGTAAAGAATTAGAAGGAATTAATGTTACTTTGCCATACAAAAGATCAGTAATACCTTTTTTATCTAAAACTATAAATGATGCTAACGAAACACACTCAGTAAATACTATTTTACTAGATGATGAAAATAATGTTGTTGGAGAAAACACAGACGTTTTCGGTTTTCAAGCGGCTTACCTAAAGTCTTTTTCAATAAATGAAAAAAAAAATAAAAAAGTTTTAATTCTCGGCGCCGGCGGAGTTTCTTCTTCAATTATACTCGCACTTTTGAAATCTAATATATCTGAAATATCGCTATCAAATAGGACATATGAAAAATCTCTTTTTCTTAAGAAGAATTTTAAAAATCTGAATATAATTAGATGGGAAAAAATATCCGAAGTACTAAATAACTATGATTTATTGATAAATGCTACCAGCTTGGGTCTTAGCCCCAAAGATAACTTCAAGTCTCATTTTAACTCTTTTAAAAAAAGTTTGATTTTTATTGATACAATTTACAATCCTCGACAAACGAATTTAATCAAACATTTCAAAATGAGCAATATAAGAACTTTTAATGGACTTAACATGCTTATTTATCAAGGTCAAAAATCTTTTTACCTATGGAACAAAATAAATCCCGAGGTTGATGAGGAATTAATAAGTTTATTGGAGTCTAAAATTACGAAATGAAAATAGGTATTACAGGCTCTTTATCATCCGGAAAGTCATCCGTAGCTAAAATTTTGTCTAACAATAGTAATTTACTATTTAGCGCTGATATAGCCGTCCAAGATTTATATAAATCAAATCTATTTAAAAGAAAAATAAGCAAAAAGTTTAAATTAAATAAAGTTGAAATTAAAAAAGAAATTAAAGAAAAACTTTTATCTAAAAAAATTTCTCTTAAAGACCTTGGAAATTTTATCCATCCTGCTGTTAGGACAAAAATGAAAAATTTTTATAAAAAAAATAAAAATAAAAAAATATTATTTTTTGAAATCCCTCTTCTTATTGAAAGTAAATTAATGAATTATTTTGACTATATTATACTGGTTGTTGCCCCAAGAAAACAAAGATTAAAAAGATATATAAAAAAAGGCGGAAACGAAAGAATGTTTAACCTACTAGATAAAGGTCAAATTTCACCAAGAAAAAAAGTTAAATTTTGTGATTATTTAATTGTTAATAACAAATCAAAAATTTTTCTTAAACGAAAAGTTAATGATATAATTAATTTAAGTGAGTGAAATATTTTTAGATATAGAAACAACAGGCTTATCATTTAGGGATAACCATAAAATAGTTGAAATTGCCTGTATTGAAACTAGTGAACTAATTCCAACAAAAAAAGTTTTTCACAAAATAATAAATCCAGAAAGAAACGTACCTGAAGAAGCATATAAAATACATGGCTTTTCCTCAGAGTTTTTAAAAGACAAACAAAAGTTTTCTGATATCGCAGACGAATTTGTATCTTTCATTAAGGAGTTCGACTTGATTATCCATAACGCAACATTTGATATTTCATTTATTAATCATGAGTTAAAATTAATTAATAAAGGAACAATAAAAAAAAATAAAATTATCGATACTCTTGATTTAGCTAGAAATAAATTTCCTGGAACCTCTAATTCTTTAGACTCTCTTTGTAAAAGGTTTAATGTAGATCTATCAAGAAGAACAAAACACAATGCATTGTTAGATTGTGATTTATTAAGAGAAGTTTATATAAATTTATTAGATGTAAAAAATCCTAAATTATCTTTTGACCCAAATATCGAAAAAAAGAATAAGCAAACAACAATTTCTAATTATTGTAAAAAGATAGTCAAACCGTCAGCAATGGAAACAAATAATCACAAAGATTTTTTAAAAAGTGAGTTGAAAAAAAATTATTTTTAATTTTTTCTAGATAAATAAAGTTTTTTAAAATCTACGCTTTCCTCTATATTAATCTCTTTGAAGCCAGAATTTGTAAATATAAAAATAAATATTTTCCTTAGTTCAGGATACACCTCGCTTGGAATTTTTACCAATATTATTTCTTCCAATTTATTTTTGTTAGTTAAATCTTTAGACAATTCAACCAGAGAAGAATATGTTGCCATTGCTTTTATGATGTTTGCATTTTCATTCTTTGGAACTAACGCTAAAGTAGTCTGAATCTCTATTATGTTATCTTTAAAGGCATTACTTTTAATATCTATTTTAAATTTATAATTAGAAATATTTTTTGTTAAAGATAAAAAATCATCAGGTTTTGATATGTCAAAGTCAATATTTTTAATGTATCTAGCAACAATCTTATAACTCATCTTTTTTTTCGTCTATAATTTCAGCTTCAATAGTTTTATCTTTATCTTTATTTTTATGCTCATTCTTTTTTATTATAAAAGAAACTAAAAAATTTCTAGTAATTGGTATTAATAATAAGAAACCAATAGTGTCAGTAAAGAAACCCGGTATAATTAAAAAAAAAGCTGCAATAGCAATAGAGGCCCCAGAAAATATTTCATATAAAGGCAGTTTATTTTGGTAAATATTTATTACACCAGATTTAAGTGTCTGAATTCCTTGTATTCTTGCAAAATAAACGCCAATAATTGCAGTTAGAATTATTAGAAAAATAGTATTAATAGCGCCTATATTCTCGCCAATTTTAATAAAAAGCAATATTTCTAACACAGGTATTGCGATAATCGAGATTAGTATTGTGTTCATTTGTCTGATACAAAAATATATTAATAATGTATATTTAGCAATAAATGAGTAGTAACTTTGGATATATCGATATTATTTTATTGGCAATGATTGCTGGTTTTATAATCTTAAGATTAAGAAGTATCTTAGGAAGGAAAACCGGCCATGAAGATAAAATATATCCCAGATTTTCAGAAAAAAAATTCGAAGAATTTCGAAACCAGCAGGAAGTCAAGTTTAAAAAGAAAAATTTAAATGAACTTGAAGGTGAAGAAAAAGAAAAATTCATTAAGGGTGCCGAAATAGCCTATGAGACTATAATTACAGCTTTTGCAACAGGAGACAAAAAAGGACTAAAAAATCTTTTAACACCTAGAATGGCTACTAACTTTAATCAAGCAATTTCAGATAGAGAGGACAAAGGTATTAAGTCCGAATTGACCTTCATAGGCATGAAGGAGTCAAATCTTGAAAAGTATGAAAAAGTTCAAGATAATATTTTTGCTACAGTTAAATTTGTGTCTGACATAATTTCAGTTAAAAAGGATAAAAATAATAATGTGTTAGAGGGCAATCCTGATAGAATAAAAACTGTAACAGATCACTGGAAATTTTCTAAGAAAGAGACAAGTAATAGTCCTAACTGGTATTTAGCTGAAATTTTACCTAAGTGAAAAAAAAAGAAACCTTAAGCAAGAAAGATCAAAAGGATTGGAAAGAATTTTTAGAAAAAACATCTCATATTCCAAATAAAGATGAAGAAGCAGAAAAAAAAATTCAAAATAAAAGATTTAAATTTGATTTACATGGTTTCACTTTAGATGATGCAAATAAAAAAATTTGTGAAATAATAAAGTATTGTAGTCAAAAAAATTATAGAGAAATACTTGTTATAACTGGTAAAGGATTACATTCATCAAACAATAATGTGTACGAGTCTTCTGAATTAAGTAAACTCAGACATTCTGTACCAAATTTTATTAACACAAACGAGGAAATAACAAAACTAGTATCCTCAATTTCAAATGCATCTCATAAAGACGGAGGTGATGGCGCAATAGTAATTAAATTAAAGTAAAATACTTATTGACTTTAATATATTGCTTTTTAGAAAAAAACTTATTGAATGTTAAAAAGTAAATTTATAAGATAAATTTCGATAGGTCTGTATCTTTTACTAAGTTACCGAGATTTTTCTGCACATATTCTTTATCGACAACAATCTTCTCCCCAGATTTGTCAGAAGCATTAAAACTAATATCATCAAGAACCTTTTCAATTATCGTATGCAATCTCCTTGCTCCTATATTTTCTATAGAAGAATTAACCTCAGTAGAT
>MDTB01011344.1_pt1 | contig 11843 bp, 7 predicted proteins | sample 811161 | NCBI WGS metagenome assembly MDTB01 (sample SAMN05326650, study PRJNA326480) | marine metagenome | isolation source: seawater | place: Mediterranean Sea | collected 2009
ATAGAAATATTAAGAATAGCTTCATTAAGATCTACACTGAGTAAATCACCAGATAATCCATCTTTTACTCCCTTTTTAACAGATTCAATTGCAGAAATAGACTTTTTAAGTGCATCTAGGTGTCTTGAATTTGAAACAACAACACTATTCTCAGAGCTAAGATTTATGTTTTTAGAGACCTCTGATTTTAAATTTTCTACATCTTTATCATCTAGGGTAGAAATTCGCATTAAATTGACCTCTTTTTTATTAAAATAATCATTTAAGTTATCTTCTAAAGTATCTGTATTAGAGTCAGTTAGTAAATCTATTTTGTTTTCCACCAGATATATCTGTAAATCATCTCTTTGAAAGGTATTTATCTCATTTTTTAGCTCTTCAAAGCTAGTATCTGACCTGTCATATAGGTATATTAATACCCTTGATTTACCAACTTTACTTTTAGCTTTTTCTACACCAATTGATTCTATAGTATCTTTTGTCTCTCTTATACCAGCTGTATCAATAAACCTAAATTTAATACCATTTATAACGCATGTATCCTCTATAGCATCCCTTGTTGTACCTGGAATCTCTGATACTATTGCCTTATCATCATTCAATATAGCATTAAGTAAAGAAGATTTTCCAGCATTTGGTTTACCGGCAATTGTAACTGTAACCCCTTCTTTTATTACGTTTCCATAGGAGAATGAGTCTATAAGTTTAGATAGTTTAGTGTCTAATTCATCTAGCAACTTGTTTAAATCATCTCTATTGGCAAACTCTACATCTTCCTCAGAGAAATCTAGTTCAAGCTCAATTAATGACTTAAAGTCTATTAATTTCTCTCTTAAAAGCTCTATTTCACTTGAATAACCACCTCTCATCTGATCCATAGCAACTCTATGGGCTTCTTTTGACTCAGAAGCAATTAGATCTGAAACAGCTTCAGCTTGAGAGAGATCTTTTTTATTATTAAGATATGCTCTAAGAGTAAACTCACCCGGTGAAGCTAGTCTTACTTTCTTATCTAGAAATGTTGAAATAATTCTTTGCTGTATATAAGGTGATCCATGGCATGATATTTCAACAATATCTTCGCCAGTATAGGAGTGGGGCGCCCTATATATAGATATTACAACCTCATCAATAACTTCTTTTCCATCAGAAAGAACTCCATAAGTAAGACTTTGTCCTTCAAGCTTTGACAATGGTTTATTAGAATTAGACTTAAAAATTTTATCTGTTGTAGCTATTGCATCCTTACCGGAGAGCCTAATTATAGAAATAGCACCTGATCCAGGAGGCGATGATAGAGCTATTATAGTTCCTTCAGTATACATTATACTATGCTTTTTGTAAAGGTAGCCCTGTTTTTGTGCTGATTATTCTCATAGTTTTTCCATAGTTGTTGTATAGCAGCATTTTCAATAAGTTCAGGATTTGTTTCGACTTCCTTAATTCCAAATTTGTTATAAAATTTTTGAAGCTCATTAAATAGAATTGCTATTATCCCCTTGTTTTGAAGATCAGGTCTAACGCCAATTAAGTATAAAGAGCCTTTACTATTATAGTTTTTAGCATATAATAGTCTAAGTAGTCCTATAAAGTTAACCTTACCGTTGATTTTTTTAAGAGCATTTGAAAAAGATGGCATTGTTATAGCAAAGGCAACAAGTTTGTCATCTTGATCTGTTACACACTTTATAAACCCAGGGTTTATATATTTTAAGTATTTATCCTTATAATATTTTACTTGGTAATCTTGTATAGGAACAAATGTTTGGAGATTATTATATGTCTTTCCAAGAAGATCAAACATCTGGTCAACATAGGGTTCGATTTGTTTTGTTGAGGTAAAGTTTAGTTTTTTAAGATTATACCTCTTTAAGATTATATCTGAAAACTTTTTAATTTTTTCAGGAGCATCTTTATAATTAGCAATTTTAAGCTCATATTCAACCCATTCTGCTTGTTTTTTATAACCATGAGCATTCATATGATCTTGATAATAAGAGTAATTATATAGAGTAATCATTGTATTCTTCTTCTCAAAACCTTTTATAAGAATTCCTGCCTTATCCATATTAGAAAACCCCATTGGGCCTTCAATTGATTCAAGATGGTTTTCTTTTCCAATCTCTATAACCTTTTCTAAGAGCGCTTTAGATACATTTTTATCATCAATAAAATCAAACCAACCAAACCTTACTTTCTTCTTTTTGATCTCATTAACTTCAATCCAGTTAATAAGAGCTGCGATTCTCCCAACTATTTTTCCATCTATATATGCTAAGAAATAATTAGCATCAGCATTATTAAAAACGGGATTAACTTCCTTGTCAAGAACTTCTAATTCCTCTTTAATAATTGGAGCTACCCAATACTTAGAATCTTTATATAGATCAAAAGGGAACATTACAAATTTCTTTAAATCCTCTTTTGATTCAATTTCCTTTATTTTGATTTTAGAGCTCATAATAATTTCGCAAGGCAATTTACCAATAAATTTAATCATAGTATAATACTAAATTTCATTAAATTTGATAAAGGTTTATTCATGAAGTTTTTATTAATTTTTCTCACAATATATATTGTCTTAAGATATGTATTGCCTCTATTAATAAGACTTATCTTCGCAGATTTATTAAATAAACAGAAAAAAAAATCAGATTTTAAATCAAAATCATCAAATTCAAAATCTAAAAAAAGTAATGAAAAATATGGTGAGTATATAGACTATGAAGACATTGATGAATAAATTGTTATCTAAAGATTTAAGAATCCATATATATGTTACTATTGGATTTGTACTTATATCTCTATTATTCTACCACCCATTATTGCAAGGCAAAAAATTATTTCAGTCTGATATTTCACAATATGAAGGAATGTCAAGAGAAATAAAAGAAAATAGAGAAAAGTTTGATAAAGAGATATATTGGATAGATAATGCATTTGGAGGGATGCCAACTTATCAACTTGGAGCTAAATACCCTTATGATATTCTTGCACCTCTACATTATCTGTTTAGGTTTATTCCAAGACCTGCTCATACATTTTTTCTTTATCTAATTTCAATGTATTTGCTTCTTTTAGTATTTAAAGTTCCTTGGAGAATATCTCTAATTGGCTCAGTTGCCTTTGCCTTTTCAACTTATCTATTAATTATACTTCAGGTAGGACACAATACAAAAGCCTTGGCAATTTCATATATACCTCTTGTAATTGCAGGGCTTATATTATTAAAAAACAATAAAAAAATCTTAGGCTTTATTCTTAGTCTTATCGCTTTATCACTTCAAATAAGAGCGAATCATTATCAAATGACATACTATCTATTATTTATAATAGGCTTATTTATTATTGTTTATTTGTTTGACTCATATAGAAGGGGAGAAGTAAAACCTTTCATAAAGAGTATTTCTCCATTTTTTTTAGCCGGAATACTTTCTTTAGGTTTAAATGCACCTAATATTTTGTCTACTTATGAATATTCTAAATTTAGTACTAGATCTGCAAGTGAGCTAAAACTTAACCCTGATGGATCAGAAAAAGAAAAAAGTACTGGACTTGATTATGACTATATAACTCAATATAGTTATGGAATCTTTGAAAGTCTAAATATAATCATACCAAGGATTCAAGGGGGTGCGTCAACTGAAGATATTGGAGAAGATTCAAACCTGTATAAGTTTTTGGTAGATTATAATGTGCCAACAGATCAAGCTTCTGGTTTTGTAAAAAGAGTTCCAACATATTGGGGAAATCAACCAATATTAGAGGCGCCTGCATATATCGGTATTACTGTATTTTTTCTTTTTATCCTATCACTATTTATGATAAGGGGACCTACAAAGATTTGGCTTTTATCTTGTATAATACTTTCACTTCTACTTTCATGGGGAAAGAATTTTCCTCTACTGACTGATTTTTTTATTCAGAATTTTCCAATGTATAATAAGTTTAGAGCGGTCTCGTCAATTCAAATTATTCTTGAGTTTGCAATTCCTCTATTAGCAGCCATAGGTTTTTATAATTATATAAAAGAAGGTAAGCTTAAACAATTAAATAAAACCCTTCTTATTGTTATGGTTCCTCTTGTAATACTTCTTTTGATTAAATCTTCAATCTCATTTATAGGCCCAAATGATGAATATTACAAATCAATATTTGGTGAGCAAATAGTTAACCAAATAGTTTTTGAAAGGGCAGATATGTATTCAGCTGATATTATAAGAGCTATAATTTTCTCATCTGTTATGTATTGTATTTTAAGATTTAGAAACTCTTTTGGGGTTGTAATATTATCTGGGCTTGTAGTTGGATCTATCCTTGTTGATTTAATGGGAATAGGTAATAGATATTTAGATAGTGAATTATTTATAAATGAAGATCAAACATACTTTACTGAAAATCAAACGGATATTGAAATACTTAATGATAAATCAGATTACAGAGTATATAATGCCTCTCAGGGTCTAAATGGGGCAAATACGTCGTTTTTTCATAATTCAATTGGTGGTTATCATGCTGCAAAACTTAGAAGGTTTCAAGAAGTATATGACTATTTCAGATTTCATAATAAGGATTTGAGCCTACTTAATATGCTTAATGCCAAGTATATCCTATCTGATACAGAGCCGGGTAAAGATCTTTACGCTAACGATGATGCGCTTGGAAATGTATGGGCAGTTGATTCTATTTCTATAGTGGATAGTGCTGATGAAGTTCTTGATAAGCTTAAAGATATAGATGTTAAAAAACATGCTGTAACATTTAGTGATAGTTATACTTCTAATAATCTAAATCAGTTTAATTCTAATGATTTATTAGAGATTAACTTTAATAGGAATTCAAGTAAGCATATAACTTATAAGTATAATGCAATTAGTCCTCAGCTATTGATTTTTTCAGAGATATACTATCCAAAAGGGTGGAGTGTATTTATTGATGACAAGAAATCTGAATACTTTGATGTTAATTATATCCTAAGAGGAATGGTTGTTCCTGAAGGAAAACATAAAATTGACTTTTATTTTGAACCTGAAATTGTAAAGTTGGGAATTAATGTTCGATTAATTTCAATATTACTTACCTTTAGTTTTATTGGCTATATGTTTTATAAAAAAAATAAAATATGAGTATAGTTGTTAAACAATCATTTTTCAATTTAATTACCATAGGTGTTGCATTTATAATTGGAGCAGTTAACACTCTCTACTTATATCCAACATTTCTAGGAAGTAAATTACAAGGATTAGTTATAGCACTTCTTGCAATTTCAAACATACTACAACCTTTTTTATCATTTGGAACTCAACATGCTGTAATTAGATTCTACTCAAGGTATAGGTCAAGTAAAGAAAAAAATGCTGTTCTAACCTTATCATTAATAATACCTATTATTGTCACTGCTATTGTAATCCCTCTATTTTATATTTATTATGATCAAATCAAAGTCCTCTTATTTCAAACTGAAAATGCCTTCTCTCAATATGCGTATGTTATTCTCTTTATTGCTGTCTCAACATCATTCTTTGAAATATTTTATTCGTGGGTAAGAGTTAAATTAAAGTCAGTATTTGGTAATTTTCTAAAAGAGTTATATCCAAGACTACTAGTTACATTTTTACTAATATCCTATACTCTGGATTATTTAGATTTTGAAAACTTTATACTTTATTTAATATATGGTTACTATTTAAGACTATTAATAGTAATGATCTACTCATTTATAATAAATAAGCCTAAGATTAGTTTTTATTTTAAAAATGATTTTAAAGAAATTCTTAGATATTCATTTTTAATTCTTCTTTCGGGTGCAGCTTCAAGTATAATTCTTGATATAGATAAATCAATGCTTTCATCTATACTTACAGTTGAGAATGTTGCATATTATTCTGTTGCAATATTTATTGCCGCAGTAATTGAAATTCCGGGAAGGGCGATGTTTCAAATTTTAAGCCCTATTGTAGCTGAGGTTATAAACAAAAACAATAAAAAGAAATTAAAATATCTCTTGAAGAAAAGCTCTACAAATTTAGTTTTAGTATCTAGTCTCTTCTTCTTAATAATTAACCTAAATCTAAATGACTTTTATGAAATGCTAAATCAAGAAGGGTATAATAAAGGTATACCAATTGTCATTATTGTGTCTTTTGCTAAATTATATTCAATGTCTATTGGATGTGTAAATAATATAATTAGTAATTCAAAGTATTATTATTATATATTTTGGTTTTCAATAATTTCATCTGTCTTGGCAGTTGTTCTGAATCTTTACCTAATTCAAGATTATGGTATTATTGGAGCTGCATATGCAACTTTTCTTGTTATTCTAATAATGAATTCTTTAAAACTATATTTAGTTAATATTAAATTTAAAATTCATCCTTATAGTTATGATACTATTAAAATTATTATTCTTACAACTTTTATATATATAATCTTCAATAACTTAAAACTAACTTTTGAACCTGTAATATCAATTGCTGTCAAATCAGCACTAATATTAATTTTATATACACTTGCAGCTTATATATTTAAATTAAGTGATGATGTAAATATATTCATTGATAAATTCAATAAGAATTGGTAGTTAAATTTTATTTTTTAAATATCTCCCGGTATATGAGTTTTTAGACTTAATAATCTCTTCAGGAGTGCCTTTTGCAACAACTTCTCCACCTTTATTTCCACCTTCAGGACCTAAATCAATTATATAATCAGCACATTTTATCATTTCAAGATTGTGTTCTATTACCAATAAACTATGTCCCATTACTTTAAGTTTTTCAAAAGTGGATAACAATTTTTTGATATCATTAAAATGTAAACCAGTTGTAGGTTCATCAAAAATGAAAAAAGTTTTTTCTATTTGCTCCCCCTTACCGATAAATGACGCTAGCTTAATTCTTTGAGCTTCACCTCCTGATAAAGTGTTAGAAGATTGACCAAGAGAAACATAACCAAGTCCAACTGATTGTAGAGGAATTAATTTATTAACAATTCTATTCTGATTATATTTTCTAAATAATGAAATTGCATCATCTACTGTCAAATTCAGAAGCTGATCGATACTTATTCCATTATACTTTATGTCTAGCACTTCATCTTTAAATCTTTTTCCATTGCATGCTTCACATTCTAGTTCTACATCAGCCATAAACTGCATTTCAATTTTTATTTTACCTTCACCCTTACATTCATCACATCTTCCACCATCAGTATTAAATGAAAAGGCCCTAGGTTTAAAATCTCTTTTTATCGCTAAGGGTTGTTTTGAGTATAAATTTCTTATATCATCATATGCCTTTAGATATGTGATTGGATTAGATCTAGAAGATCTTCCAATAGGATTTTGATCAATGAATTCTACAGATTTAATTTTACTTAAATCACCTGAAATGTGATCAAAATTCCCTGGTTTTTGTGAATAATTTTTGAAATAATTTAATAGAGCAGGATATATAATCTTCTTAACTAATGTACTTTTTCCACTTCCTGAAACACCAGTTATCATTGACAAACAACCTAGTGGTATTTTTAAACTAATATTTTTTAAATTATTTTCCTTTGCCCCTTTGACTTTAATAAAATATTTTGACTTTTTTCTTTGTTTTGAATATTCAATTGTGTCAATTTTATTCAAGTATTGAGATGTTAGAGAATTACCTTTTAGGATACTGTCTAGACTTCCAGTTGCAACAATTTCTCCTCCAAAAGTTCCAGCTTTTGGCCCTATATCAATAATATGATCAGCAGATAAAATTATTTCTTCATCATGTTCTACTATTATTACTGTATTACCTATATCTCTGAGGTTTTTTAATATTTTAATTAATCTATTATTATCTCTACTATGTAATCCAATCGAAGGTTCATCTAGAATATATGTAGATCCAACTAAACTACTCCCAAGTGATGATGCCAGATTAATTCGTTGTGTCTCTCCTCCAGAAAGTGTATTTGCTTTTCTGTTAAGCGTTAGGTATCCAAGGCCGACATTTAACATATAGTCTATTCTACTTTTTATCTCTTTTATAATTCGTTTTGAAATTTCTGAATCTACCTTATTTAATTTTATTGTTTTAAAAAATTCTTCTAGTTCACTTATTGACATTTTTAGAATATCAGGTAAATTCTTTTTATCAACTTTCACATAATAAGCTTCCCTTCTAAGTCTACTGCCGTTACATATATTACATAATGTCTTTCCCCTATATCTTGATAATAATACACGATTCTGTATTTTATAGTTTTTCCTTTCAAGTTTTTTAAAGAAGGCTTCAATCCCAATAAAATGTTCATTACCAGTCCATAGAATTTTCTTTTCTTCATCATTTAAATCATCATATGGTTTATCAATTGGAAAGCTGAACTTTTCTGCATTATTCATTAGCTTCATATAATATCTTCGAAGACCTGTTCCTCTCCAGGGTGCAATTGCATCATCACTTATGGATAATGACTTATCTGGAATGACTAGATCCATATCAATACCTATAGTCTCTCCAAATCCTTCACAGTTTTTACAAGCTCCAAAAGGATTATTAAAACTAAATAGGTTTAGGCTAGGTTCGATAAAATCAATATTATCTAGTTGGAATTTATTTGAAAAACCAGTCATTTTCTTGGAATCTATCTCATAAATTGAACAAAGTCCTTTTCCTTCATATATTGCTAATTCAACAGAATCAGCTATCCTTTTCTTAAAATCAACATTATTCTTTATCACTAACCTGTCAATTACAAGGCTATAATTAGATAAATCAAAATCTATTTTATCATTTAAATTATAAATCTTGTCAGACTTGAATATTCTTGCAAACCCTTGTTTTTTTAGTATCTCTAATTTTTTTGAACCACTAATATTGTCTTTTGATTCAATAGGACATAGAAGTAATATTTTTTTATCCATTTCTAGACTTAACACAAAGTCAACTATGTCCGATACAGAATCCTTTTTAACAATTTTATTAGAAATTGGAGAATATGTTTTTCCTATTCTAGTAAAAAGTAATTTTAGATAATCATAAATTTCTGTCTTTGTCCCAACTGTAGATCGAGGATTAGAGGTATTAATTTTTTGTTCAACTGCTATAGCGGGAGAGATACCCTTAATATAATCTACTTTAGGCTTATTTAGTTTTCCCATAAATTGTCTTGCATATGAGGATAAACTTTCGATATACCTTCTTTGTCCTTCTGCATATAGGGTATCGTAAGCAAGAGTGGATTTACCTGAACCGGATAAACCTGTTATCACAGTCATTTTATTCCTTGGAATTACAACATCGATATTCTTAAGATTATGAAGCTTAGCACCCTTAATTATTATATTTTTTTTCGGGTCTGCTTTTAAAACATCACTCATGATAATTTGTCAAAAATGCAAAATTACTTAAATAAGCTTATTAATTATACTCTTCCTGCCAATAGTTTTTGTTATTATGTCATTATTTATATCCCAGCCTCTAGCTGGAGAGAATTCTCTACCATAGTATATTATTCTTAAGTGAAGACTATTCCATTTATCTTCAGGAAAAATTCTTTTTGCATCTTTCTCTGTTTGAGTTACATTTTTACCATTTGATAAACCCCATCTATACATAAGTCTGTGTATATGAGTGTCAACTGGAAATGCTGGTATTCCAAACGCTTGAGAAATAACAACTGATGCAGTTTTATGTCCAACTGCGGGTAAATATTCTAAATCCTCTAGGTTTTTAGGAACTTCTCCTTCATGTTTTTCAATTAAAATTTTAGACAATCCCCAAATCCCTTTTGATTTAGCTGGAGAAAGACCTACAGGTTTTATAATATTTCTGATCTGATCAACAGATAACTTTATCATATCATAGGGATTGTCAGCTTTTTTAAATAAGAGAGGGGTTATCTCATTTACCTTCTTGTCTGTGCTCTGAGCAGACAGAAGAACTGCAATTAAAAGCGTATAGGGATCTTTATGATTTAGAGGAATATCTAATTTAGGATATATTGTCTCTAATTCATTTATTAAAAATTCTACTTTCTCTTTTAATTTCATTTAACTATTTTTATTAAAAATATATTATGTTAAAAATAGGAGAAAAAATACCAAATTTAGATTTAATTACACATAAGGGTGAAAAAATAAATTTGAATGACTTTAAAGGAAAAAAAATTGTTCTATTCTTTTATCCAAGAGCTAATACACCTGGGTGTACTGCAGAAGCGTGTAACTTAAATGATAACTATTCTGACTTTATAAATAAAGGTTATGAGGTAATAGGTGTAAGTCCTGATGAGGTTAAGAAGCAAAATAATTTTGCTGAAAAATTTGGCTTTAAATATAATTTAATTGCGGATGACTCTAAAGAACTTATTAAGGCATTTGGAGTTTGGGGGAAGAAAAAGCTATATGGAAAAGAATATTTTGGTGTTATTAGGACAACATTTATAATTAATGAAGAAGGTAAAGTGGAGAGAGTAATTGAAAAGGTTAAAACTAAAGAGCACTCAAGTCAGATTCTAGAGGACTAGTTTATTTATGCCCAAACATTTTCTTTTTCGTTATCATATCTGATATTCCAGTTGGCACCTTATCTTCCCAACCCCCTTTGTTTTCTTTTATTTTTTTAAGAATATTTTTTGAATAAATTTCAAGATATTCGGGAGTAAAATCATCTATATCAACAATTTTATTATTGTATTTGAAATATTTGTAGAACTCTTTAACCTTTGTCTTTAATTTTAAAGTATTAGAGTTTATATAGCCTTTTTCATTACCATTTTTAGCTGGGTAGAGATATATTTTCATATTATTATTAAAGATATTTCCAAACGCTTCAAGAATACCTCCGCGTAGATCATCATAATATTGATCATCAAAGATTTCAACAAAATTTATAACACCCATTGTTAAGCCTAGTTGTTTTTTAGTGTATTGCGTTAAGTACTTCACAAGCTTGTAATATTCTTTGAAATTTGAGATTAAAACATTATGACCTAAAGAACTTAGTAATTTGGCTCTATCAAGAAAATCACTATCTTCTATTTCACCACTAGATCTTAAGTTAGAAAGCGTTATCTCAAATATTACTATAGTGTCTTCAGGGTCTACATTCTTTTCTTTAATAAATATTTCGTAAGATTTTTTAAACATCTCTTCATTAACCTTTGTAACAGGTCTAAAACTACCTCTTAGAGTTAATATATTCTTTTTATATAAGACTTGAGCAGGAAGAACATTCATTCCATCTTTGTTAAACATTACCGCATCAGTCATTCCAAGTTTAACAAGCTCAAGACTAATTAACCTATTATCAATTTCTTTAAAAAGGGGTCCATTAAAATTTATTGTATCTATTTCAATTGCATCTTTATCTATTCCATCATATAGATATTTCATCATTTTTAGTGGTTCATCATGTTTGTAAAAAGCACCGTAAATTAGGTTAACACCCATGATTCCCAGAACTTCTTGTTGAAGCTTTGCTTCATTCTGCTTAAACCTAACATGAAGAGATATTTCGGAATACTCATCTTTTACTGATGTTTGAAACCTAATCCCCATCCATCCATGACCTTTAAATTTTTTTACAAAATCAATTGTTGCAACAGTATTTGCATAAACAAAGAAGAACCTATTGGGATATTTTTTTCTTGAAATTCTTTTCTCTAGTAAATCCATTTCATGATCAAGCATTTTAGAAAGGCGGTTTTGAGTAACGTACCTTTTATCTTCTTCTTTACCATAAATTTGATCACTAAAATTTTTATCATAAGCACTAATTGACTTTGCTACCGTTCCAGATGCACCTCCAGCTCTGTAGAAATGCCTTGCCACTTCTTGACCTGCGCCAATCTCAGCAAAG
>MDTB01130297.1_pt1 | contig 11842 bp, 15 predicted proteins | sample 811161 | NCBI WGS metagenome assembly MDTB01 (sample SAMN05326650, study PRJNA326480) | marine metagenome | isolation source: seawater | place: Mediterranean Sea | collected 2009
CTTAAGTCAGCTGCTCGTGAGGAGTTTATAACCGCATTAAGGGATGGCGATTTTTTAGATGATGATGACGTCGTCGAGCTTGAACAGGCTCCGGGCGAGGTAGAACAGCTGGATTCATTTAGGTTCTTTTTCGTGTCAGCATTTATTACACCGGCGTATAAAGAGATTAAGAAGCAGGCAAGAAAAGCTGCAGAGCAAGAGATATCAAAGTTAAAGATACCGAAGAAGAGCTTTCAAACAATATTAAATCAGGCTTTAGGTGAAACACCAAAGAACCCAGGAAAACTGGCAAACAAGATAGCAAAGGATGCTGCGGCAGAGGGGATGAAAGAAGAAGAGATCCCGAAGATAATCAAAGGGGTCCAAGACGCGTTTTCAAAGATAGAGAAAGCAGCCATCCCCTCAGGTGATCTTTCATCTTTAGCGGTCGAGAAGTGGAGGTCTGCTGGAAAAGCTAAGAGGGTGAAGGTACTAGATCAAGCCCTACAGTCAACTGCAGAGTTTCAAGAAGAATTTGGTGCGGAATGAAGGTAAGAAAAGTTAAAGATGTTATGGAAGAGTACTTCTCAGATGTCGGTTCTAGGAAGGCACTAATGTCTGAGGCTTTTATTGCAATCAAGTCACATGGCGTGCCTATAAAAGCATCTCAGCAATCAGAATGGGAAGTGGTTTCTGATCCCAATCGGTTGATGAAAAGATTTAAGCTTTCTCCTTATAAAAGGCTTACACAGTTTGTGCATGCATTATTAGATTATCAAGAAGAAGTGCAACATCATGCTAAAATAACTATAGAGCATGATGAAGTCATTATAGAAGTATACACACACGATGTGAATGACGTTACAGAGCTAGACATGGAGTATGCTACAGCAGCCGACCAGATACTAGAGGATGTCTTGCATTATGAAATGGAGGTGAGAGTTGGCGGATATTAAAGACGAGTGGTCAAGAGTAAGTGAGAACCCTGATAATGTGATCATAAGCGACTCTTTAAGAGATCTCTTGGATACGTCTGAGCTTGTAGGGCCTCCACCTGTAGCCACTTCTGTTGTCACATCATGTGTTATTATAACTAACGAAGGCGAAAGCATCGCAGGGACTTTATTGTCTTATAGGCGGGGTTTAGAGTATACTATTTTGACTATTGCCGTCGGAGCAGAATCATGCTTGGGCCTAATGTCTTCAAGTGTTAGAGCTTCAAGCGTGGATATCTCTAACAACGTTAACAATCATACAACCTCCCTTGACGTATTACATAAAGATATAGATCTAGGGATTGAGTTTGAGTATGGGATGTCATCTAAGATGGGTGCATCATCTGCTATTTTAAGCGTAACCATTCCAGCTTAGAATATTTTGTTTGCACTCCATAGTTAGTATTGGAAGTGGGAGTTTATCATTATGAGCAAAAAACAAGAGTCATTTCAATTTGAAAAATTTATGGAAGATATTGTTGATAGGGAAGATCAGGCAAAAGAGCGCAGCGCAGAATACGCAAAAAAGCATGCTGACACCCCTCAAAGAATTTACAACAAGCTTTATAGAGAAAGATGGCAGAACAGGATTAAGTGGGGAAGAAAATAATGTCCACTAAAGATCTACAGTCTCTTTTAAGTGATCACAAAAAGCTAGCCGGCTTCCTTCGAAAGGTAGTCGGTGAAAGCATGTCTGAGACTTACGGAGATCTACTTTTAGAAGAAGATGAACGAGAAATGCAAAAAAAGCTCGAAGATGATCTTCGGCCATTTGCTGCTAGCGAAAAAACTGGGGAGGATGAGTCTCAAGATGAAGGCGAAGAAGAACCGGTTAAGGCAGATAAAGAAGGCGAAGAGGTAGAGGTAGATGTCGAAGACACAGAGGCTAGCGTCCTATCACCTGAAGAGCTTGAAGAAATAGACATTGATGCAGTTATTGATCAATTAAATAGTATGAGGTCTGGGAAGTCTCTTAAAGATGAAGGCGTCCGGAAAGAGCTTTCCGATTACTATGAAGGACTTTCTTCTGGCGAGAAAAAGTCAATGTTTGCATTTCTACAAGGCCTATCAGACATTATGAGTGCCGGTGTTCCAGGCGCAGATGCTCCGAAACCAGCTACATACAAGATAAGGACAAGCGCTTCTGAGCCAGAGAAAAAAGAGAGGGAAGAAGATGCTGTCGTAACTGCCTCAGGTGACAGAGATAGCGAAGAGGAAAAAGTTACACCTATAGTTGTCGGTGAAAGATCCAATAAGAATACGGAGCTAAAAAGGCTTAGGGAGCTTATGAGATCATGATTATATCAGAATCTAAATTGCGGATGCTTGTTCGAGATGCGCTAATCAAAGAAATGCATGAAGACCCTATGCATAGGACTATGTCTGGAGAGATGGTCCCGTTTGGTTGTCCGGACTGCATAGACGATCTTCACTCTAGGATAGAGGACATGAGCTATAACCGCGACTCTCAACATAGGGGGACCGCAAGCAGGGCTAGCTATAATGGCCTTTTGTCTACATTACGAAAAGCGTTAAGAAAAGCAGTGAAGGTTACTCCGGAAGAGCAGGTTGCACAAGTTGGGCCAGAGGTCGAGATAATTGTTCCGGATCATGAGGAAGAAATAGTCGATTCTGAAGAGATTGTTCTTGAAATTCCACCTAGTTCCTGATATAATTAATAAAAAAGGAGCACGTTATGGGCGGCGTCGCAGGGCATCTAAGTCATCTTCAAGAAAATCTTAATTTCACTTTTGGCGAAATTAAATCTGTTTTAGAACAGGTTGCTTCTGGTGAGATGGAAGCCGTTGAGAAAGTCGACGGTCAAAATATTTACTTCACATACAATGCCGCAGCCGGTGATGTACGTACCGCTAGAAACGCAGGTGACATCAAGTCTGGAGGCATGCCTCCTGCCGCGTTATTACAGAAGTTTAAGAATCATCCTGCAGAGGCAGCTTTCGTCAATGGCTTTAAGACCATTGAACAGGCTATCATGAACCTCTCAGAGGCAGATAGGGTGATGGCCTTTGGTGAAAATGGTGATACATATGTTAACGCAGAGATAATGTATCCAGCCAACCCTAACATCATCGTGTATGATGGCAATTATATCGTCATGCATAATGCTAGCGCATTTAACTCCGATGGCGATGGGACCCCGGTGCCTGAGAATTTTGGATCTATCGTGTCCGCAATGGAGACAGCAGGTGATCAGGTTGATGCTGAGAGCTGGCAAATTAAGGGACCGCAGGCTACAGCGCTGAAAGATATTACGGACGGAAGCGCATATGCAGACTTCCTATCTGAGTTATCACAAGCTGCCCCAGGTGCCTCGGATGACATGACATTAGGTGACTATGTGGAAGACAGTTTAAGGACAGGACCTGTAGGAAACATCCCTATTCCTGTACATCAACAAGAGCAGCTGATAAAAAGAATTACTGGGCTTGGGATGGGGGCAGCAAATGATGAAGTTCCTTCTCTTAAAGATCTTAAGGCAGGACAGCCAAAAGACGTTCAAAAAACAATCAGCGCAATTGGTACAAAGGTTAATAGCAGAAAAATTATTAGTGCGCAACTTAAGCCTATCGAGCTAGCGATCCACAATTTTGCAGTTGAGGTCCTAAGGGGAATGCAGTCATTCTTTGTGAGTGATCAAGAGGGTGAGATTGCCCGGATGCGTACTGAGCTTAATGATGCAGTGCGAGATATTGAAGCGGCCAAAGATTCGAAAGGTGATGCAAGGAGAGACACACTCCAAAAGCAGCTATCAAAGCTTGGCGAAATTGAGAACATTGCATCAACGATGGAGGGTATTGTTTTTGAACACCCACCTGGAAGCAATCAACTTTATAAGCTTACAGGCACGTTTGCTCCAGCTAACCAGATTGTTGGTGGTGCGCGCCGCATGCCGAAAGAGCAGAATGAGTCGCTGTTGCGTAATTATATTAGTGAACGTTTAGCGATTATGGTAGGGTAGTATGGATGAGCGGCTTTTAAGAGAATGGGTACGTAATACGTTGGTCGAACAAAGGGCCGGCTCTGCCAGGGCGTATTTTGAAACGTGGGATGATGCATTTTCCGCCAGCGGCGATCCTGAAGTTTCATCTGTAAAGCTCCAGAGATCAGGCGGTGTACCAGACTACAGCGTTAGAAATGCAAGTGTACGCCTCATGGTTAACCTTGATCCGTCTGAGTGGAAAGGAAAGCCTAAAGAAGAAGTCTGGCCAGAGCTTGGCAGGGTAGGAAAAAAAGCTCTAGAGGCTGCAGGGATTAATGTAACGGCTGCACAGCCAAGGTTATTAACACAGGGTTCCGGCACTTATCCCTCTATCAAAGCACAAGTTAAAATGGGTGATCAGACACGTGAGTTTGTTGTTGTCTTAAACCCTGGATTTAAGATTAAAGGATCGGGCGGCACAGCTGGGCCTGGTGAGCCAGAGATGGAAGGTGCTGGACTTGACGAGAGGTTTAAGGCTAGGGTTGATGCTGGAGGAACATGGACAGTCATATTTGGCGATACTCCGGAAACACAGTTCCCAGACATTGTTTACATGGATAAGTGGAAAGAGTCTACTAAGACAGGTGAGCCAAAAACTGACATTCTTCTTCGGACAAAGGGCGGAAAGCAAGTTAACTTTTCGTTAAAGGGAGTTAAGTTCCCCGGCTATGAAGGGTTATCCCCTGATCGCGTTGATGCATATGGGGGTAAAGATTCGATAAACTGCGTAAGGTTTATGTTTATATTAAACCAACTAAGAGAAAACCCCGAAGCATTTCAGAGAATCGGTGAGAATGAAATCATGGCCGACCTTGGATCTATCGGCGGTACTCAACTCTACCCCTTACCTTCTAAGATTGCTATCCCTATTGTGTATGGTACTAAGACGACGGGAGGCCCCGTCGATTATGTCGTGAAAGCCAAAGGGGGAGTAAGCCTTGAGGGTGTTTTTGACGACGATGCTGGTACGCTGACTTTCCCTAATATGATGATAGTAGGAAAAAACCCTGACTCTAAGTGGCCCGGCCAGTTTGGAGATCCGAATACTGGCATTCCTGAGGGTGATACTCCTGTGATTGCATTCCGGACTGCGACAGGCCAAGCAACATCTAGCGGAAAGAGCTCGCGCCGCGTTGAGGTAGAGGTTAACATTCTAGACCCTCAAGACGGAAAGAAAAAGCCTTTTACGATTGTCATGAACAAAGTTCGCCAGATGGTGCTACCCGGTGAGCAAAGGAATGCGTCAGAGCGTGCAACGCTAGCTCAAAACGCTGATGTTTTAGAGAACTGTAGGAGTGGCACAATACGTGAAGAGATTCGTGTTGCGATACAGAGCTGGATAGATAATGTAGATCTAAAAGAATCTATTCCTGTGAGTCATCAAAATATATTAGCGGAAAGACTATTACTGGAAGCTATCCCAAAAGCTGATAGGAAAGAGATAGAGAAGATAGTCATCAAAGTAATCAACAACCCTTTTACTGGAAAAAGGCAACTTGAAAAGCAGACGCAGACCCTTATTGACGATTCTATTAAGAAGGCCTTAGGAGTTTCATTCTTTGGGTTTCGGGGAAAGATTAACGATTTTGTGATTAAGTCGATACAGGATGAAGTTGCGAAGTGGATTGCAGACAAAAAGACAAAACAGCAAATTGCTGAAATTACTAAGTCAATCCTTAAGAAGTTCTATCGTGAGTTATCTCTCGGTTACAGTCCTGTAATTGATCGATTAAAAGTCAATTGATTCCATGAAATATGTGTCATCCTACTTCAGCCCCGACAGAGGGGCTGCTGCAGTTTTAGTTGCAAAAGAATTTAGTCGGGAATTTAACCGACTGCGGAATATAAGTAAAGCTAGAAGCTAAGGAGCAGATTGGAGAAGCTTTATGAACAATCAAATGGTCGAGTTAGAAGAACGAGTAAACAATATTTTAAGGGATGAGATTAATCCATCACTTTGGAGACAGGGTTGCTCCATGGAAATATTAAGCATCTACCCTGAGGGGACTAGTTACGTTATCTTACTAACGGTTGACTATAGTGAAGATGTATCAGATGAGGTATATGAACACGCACGAGAACTTGAGTGGTTCCTTAGGGATGAGCTATCGATGCCAGGACTAGTCGTTGAGATAGAAGATACGGACTAGTTTCCTGTATCACCTGTATCACCGGCGTCCTGAACTGGACTAGGATCGATCACATACCCTATTTCTACTAAAGCACCTGCGTATGGGATGACATGGAAGATCACACTGTTGCTAACAGGGTCATACACCCAATCCCAGTTCAGTTGACCATCAATAAACACTCTAATAGTTTCTGCAAGAGGATCATGCGTTAGCTGCCATTCTTCATGAGGCTCAACCTGGTTTGATGCATCTGCAACACCCGGTGACCAGTCTTCACTACATATGTCGACAACAATACCGGAGAAATAATTTGTTGCTTCCATATATCGATCGCCTATGTCTATCGCATTCGGTAGGGGTTCACAAACGGAGTCAGCATGATCTAGGTTTATAATACTAGATAAAAATGCAGAGCCTCCCCGCTGGCTAGAATACCATGATATAAAGTCATCGACTTGTGGAAAGTGGTCATCGCTTTGCTCTTCTTCGTCTGAAACAAAGACAACTAGAAGAGCAGCGTCAGGGCGCATCCACGTTTGTGCATATGCATTATTGACGACATATTCATATGTGGCATCAAACCCTTCTTCTCTATTCCCTCTGCCCATTGCAGCGTACATGTCCATCGCATCATCTATATTGTCACCTGGGACTAGAGGGAATTGTGCCTCTATGGATGCCTTCGGGGGGTCATTACTAATCATGGCTAGCCTCCAGCCAGAGTCTGGAAGTGCAGTAAGCATCGCTGCTATCCCTGCTATTAACCTATCATCATATCTTGACATTGATCCGGATGTATCGATCACCCAGAGGATGTCTACACCATCCACACTACGGGGTTGGTTGAACGAGTCAACCCAGACCTCAGCATCTGTCATGTCTGAAGGGACTTCTGTCTCTATGTAGACTGGAACCTCTGAAACAACTTCTACAACGTCAACTCGCGAGTGCACCAGGTAATTTTCTGAGTTACAACCCGGAAGGGTCGCTAATACTGCTGCGATGATCGCGTACGCTGATAGTTTCATTTCATTCGTCCAATAACCCTTCAATTGCTTCTATTAGCATTTCCTGGCTCCACCCTCTTAAGCCCCAATGGATTTTCATCTCTTCGTCTATTAATATAAACATCGGCCAGCTTGTCACAGGGTACCCTTCTTCAGCGGACACGTCGATGATACTTCTGTTAGCTGCTAAGACTGGTGCTGTTTCTATTCCGTAAGTGTTTGCCCACAGCTGAACTTCATCTAAACTAACGTCACCACCTGCATTGTCTTCAACTAGCAAGGTAACCCAAATAAACCCATCAGGGCCATATAGATCTTGCATTGCCTGTACTTCGGAAGCAGCTACTCTGCAGTATCCACACCACATCGTAGAAAAGTCAAGGACTATGACCTTACCATAGTGCTCATACAGCGACCAGCTATTTCCTTCTTGGTCGGTGAACGTAAAGTCACATGGATGATCACCTAAGTTACCTCCGCAATCTTCCCATGTAATAGGGTCCTGTTCACCAGGGGTGGTGATAGGCGGAGACGTATCTTCCTCTACCTTGTCTGTTGTACAGCTAGAGCCACAACCCACAAACATAAGCGAGAGTAAAAGTAAGTTAAATAAATTGCCATTCCGGTAGGACACCGAATTAGTCCTCCATAATACTACATATTATCGAGGGAGGAACTTTTATTTAACGTATGAGATTTTGTATGTAAAATCTCAATAGAGATTCATTCGTTTGCTTACAAAGAATGTTGTACACGTTTTGTGCATCGACCCCTTGAGGCAGTCCTTTTCGAAAACTGTCTAGGTCACAAGACTCAAGAGCATTCCTCATTGCAGTGCCGCTTATGTTTGGAGAACCTTCCCCTCTTGTGAAGCCACCAGGATTTTCTTCTGCTGGAAACTTCACTTGCCCTTGGCTGTATAAGGGGTCCATGTACTTAATTCTATTTTTTTCTGGGTAGTTTCTACCAGTGTCAGTCGCATCAGAATAGACATAATAGGTGTCTGAAGAGTCGGCTTCAGCTGCGTCACCAATTTCTTGATATACTTTTTGTACAGGTGCCCCTCCGTACCGAACTTCTACGTTATTCGGCATTATTCCCTCTAGCTCTTCTTCCCACACTTTTTGCATATCCTGACCATATACAGGAAACTCTCCTTTTCTAGCGCGGTCAGACACCGACACAAAGACGATTACCCTGTCATTTTCAGCAGCTGCTTTTTCTACGAGCCAGTGATGCCCTGCGTGGTAGGGCTTGGCTGCCATTGGTACTAATCCGATTTTCATAATACTAATTATTTCCGTTACTACGCAATTGAATACAATTATAATTGGTACTGGCTGTAATATTCAAGCTTGAACGTATGCTTAAGCATAATTAATTACATGCTGGCTTGATATTAAGGGTACGACACACGATGAGTATAGATAGAAGTAGAATGCAAGAAGAGCGTGCAATTAGAAGATGGGTAAGATCAATACTACGAGAAGCTAATGAGCGTGGTGTAGTTAATGAAGCGTATGTTCCTGACAGGCAAGCCTTTGCTGATGCATTTATAAACCCATGGATGGATGTTATTAAGGCAGCGAAGGTTTCTGCTAAAGAGTTAGGTAATGCACTTAGCTATAACCTTGCGACTGCCATGACGTTTAGCCCTAAAAAGCTAGAGCAGATAAAAAGAAACTACGAAACTAGAAAGAAAGAGATTGATGCAGAGTCAGCCGAGGTAATGAAAAGAGTCAATGATTCTTTATCAGGAGGAGATGCTCAACTAATTGGGTTTATGATGAACCCAATGGCTTATCTAGGGACCAACGCAGCGTTTACAGCAGGTGAGCAAGTCGCAGACTTTGCTCGTGATACAGGAATGCGCGATGTTCTTGCCGGCATGATTCCTGGCTTGGGACCTGCGAATTGGGAAGATAGAGAAAAGGGGCCAATTGGCTCGATACTACAAGATCTTCAAAGCATATTTTTTATTGCGCACCACGCACCATCAGGTACACTAATAGCAGAGGGTGACGAAGATGGAGAAAAGAAAGACGCACCCAAAACCGAAGTTCCAAAAGATCCACAGGAAGCGATCGCAGATCTGTTTGCTGGAACTGAGAAATGGTTTGCTGGAATGGCTGATCAGATAATAGACGCGAAGCAACAGCAAGTCGATGAGATACTTGAGCAGCTAGCTATGCAACTTGAACCTTTAGGAAGAATAGTGGAGTCAAAAACACAGGAAGAGCTCGAAGAGGCTTTAACTGCGTTAGTAGCCTCAGGCGTAGAAGTTGAAGGTGCCGGAGCCGGGCAGTTTGCACAAGGCATAGAGCAAGAAGTTGAGCGTGTTATTAATGATCCTAATGCATCAAAGGCCTTTATAGAACAACAAACAGAAGAGCTAAAAAAGTCTGGTGAACCTGTCGAGGATGAAGAAGGGAACCCTATAATTGATGAAGAAAGATTGAAAAAGGACATATCTGTTGTTATCTTTCAAAATTCTAAACAAGGGTTAATAGATCAAGTTTATGAAGGGCTACCTAAATTGAAGCAGAGTGCTATCGATCTATTAGAGGACGAAGAGATTAAAGATAATCTTGAATTTATTGAATCGTCGCCTAAGGGTAAAGAGCTTATAGACATACTTGAGAAAGCAAAAGCAGAAATTGACGCGATGTAGCGTTTACAATATTGTGTGGGTGGTATAATCATTAAATTGGTTTTAGCCCTAAGGGAGAGAAGTTAAGATGTCCAAGCAAAGCACAACGCAATGGATTCCAGAAATATGTTACGAAGATAGTGAAGAGGGACTTTCATCCCATATCCCCTTTATTCAGGTACCGGCTACCGAAGAGATGCCTCGAATGCTTTTTATCTTTGAGTCTAGGGAGACTGGAGAAACTGAACCTGGTCCGGAAGGCGAAGAGCTACCAGTTACAGAGTTAGACTTGCACCAATATGCAAATATGGCAGTTCTAAAAGAGAGACTAAACTGGATAGAGTACGACAACGTTCGCTACGCCCTAGGGCTAGAACCACTAGCTACTGCAGCCACAAAGGGACAAAAGATTACAAGTAATGTAAGGGTTGCATTAAATGCAGACGGCACTGGCGATGCATTAGATCCTGACATTAAAAATCAATAAAAACGTGTAAATCTGGCATACTCCTGGTACTATTATAAGGTAATCAAAAGGAGTTGTGTATGAGTTATCTTACGCGAGAAATGGCAACCAAAGCCGTCCATGACATGAAGTCTTTTCATGATAGCCTTAGAGGCCTTTATTCCGACCATGGCATGAACATGTTGGAAGATTTAGGTCGAAGAAATATCCTGTTGTCTTCTGCACAAGAAAAGTACTTTGCTGACCAGCTATCAACTAGGTATCCAAAAACGCTTAATGATGGCCGTTCAGGCCAGCCTGACATTGTTATTCCTGAAATTGATGTTGAGCTAGAGTGTAAGTTGACTAGCAGGCACAAGAGCGGGGCGATAAGTTTCCAGACAGATTTTGAGACCCTCAATAAGAAGGGATCTCTTGATTACCTCTACGTTATTGCAGGCAGGGACTTTAAAGAGTTTGCTGTCTTACACTTTGCAGGCTTAACGATACAAGACTTTAGGCCCTTATCAAATGGTGCACGAGGAAAAGTTTCGATGTATAAACATAAGGCGATGTCGAAATGCAATATTCTTTTGGGGGGAGCAATAAGCAACAATGAGATTAACCTGAAGAAACTAGAGGGAAAACTTGCATCACTAAACGGTGATTCAAAAAGTAAGAAAGAAAAAATTCTTAAGAGCATTAAGTATTGGAGTACACAGCCAACAAGATATTCATTTGATCTTGAGGCAGTTTAGCCAGTTTCACAATAATTAATTTGTGAACATAAGGAGTATTGCAATGCAATTTTCAGACGATCGTTTATTAAGACTTTCAGGGTTATCATCCCGTGACGAATACAGGTCAACAATCTTAAAAGAGAGTGTTGGCTCTACACCTGATGAAGAAATTCGTCTACGCGAAGCAATTCGCAAAGAGGTAAGGGCTGTTATCGAAGAGGTCTTGGCTGAGCGAGATGCCAATCAAATTGAAAAGGCACGTCAGACAAAGAGCGTTGCGAAATCTTTAGGGTACGGCGGCACTGGTTATGAAGAGAAATCTCAACCAAATCGAGCTGTATCTAGGGGCCCAGCCGGAATGAAAGGCTTTGGCGGCCCAGGCTTTATGTAATTCCATTTATACTTTTTGCTCGATCAATCCATAATATAACTGGAGGTTGAGCAACATGTCATACAGTGTCGGACAAATCATATATGTCGTTCTGAATAAACGTCAGACGGTCATTCCAGCACAGGTTGTTGAAGAGACCGTACGAAGATCACTTGACGGTGAAGTTACTTCTTATAGCGTCATTATCCCACAATCAAACAAGAAGCAACATGCTTTAAGTGAGCTTGATGGTGATGTGTATGTGTCATTGGATGACGTACGCGAAAAGCTTATGAGTAATGCACGAGTAGTGATAGATGAGCTTATTGGTAAAGCTCAAAATATTGAAGAGAAGTCATTCAAGTCTTCTATTCCCACCCCCGCAATGCCGCCTGATTCAGAGAGCATGAAAGTTACGTTAGAGGATGGCACAGTTGCCAATGTGAAAATGACGACCCCTGGAGGTGTGGAGTATGACGACCCCGGAGATGTGGGGTATGACTTTCCCTGGAGGTGTGGAGTA
>MDTB01169579.1_pt1 | contig 11842 bp, 8 predicted proteins | sample 811161 | NCBI WGS metagenome assembly MDTB01 (sample SAMN05326650, study PRJNA326480) | marine metagenome | isolation source: seawater | place: Mediterranean Sea | collected 2009
GCCTGAGAAACATTTAAATTACTTCTAGCTACCTCACGCACATATAGTAATTGTTGAAATTTCATGAATTTATTATATAACTTAAAATTATAAAAAAAAGTAATTTTTTGTTAAAAAATATATATAGTTTTTTGATTTTTCTCGTTTATACTGTATAAATAAACAGTATGAAGAACTTAACATCAAGACAATCTGAAATTCTGACCTTTATCTCTGAGGTAATTTCCAATGAGGGCATGCCTCCAACTAGAAAGGAAATAGCTTTAAAGTTTGGCTTCAAATCAGCTAATTCAGCAGAAGAACATTTAAAAGCTCTTGATAAAAAAGGTTTTATTGACTTGCATGGAGGGACATCCAGAGGAATATCCATCAATAAAAAATTTTTAGGAATTCCCATAGTTGGTTCTGTTGCAGCGGGTTCTCCCTTGTTGGCAGTTGAGAACGTTGAAGAAAGAATAGAATTTAATGGCAATATCTTTTCTGATTCTGTTGATTATTTTCTGAAAGTTAAAGGAGATAGCATGCATGAAGTAGGTATCATTGAGGGCGATCTTATTGCTATTAACAAGAGAAAGAATGTTAAACCTGGTGATATTGTTGTAGCTAGAATTAATGATGATGTTACTGTCAAAACTCTTTTTTACCTGGATAAAAAAAAGGTTATCTTGAGACCTGAAAATAAAAATTACAAAGATATCGAAATCAATCCTTCAATTGAAAGTTTTGATATTGAAGGAAAATGTCTGGGAGTCCTTAGAAACTATAACTAGTTTTGATCTAAAAAAAAGATTTTTTTTGGTCTAATAGCTTCAATTATGAGTTCCTTCTGTTCATCTTCATCAAGCTTGTAAAAGTTATCTGGACACTCAAACTCATCCTCTCCATATCTAATTACTTTTTTAAATTTGAATGCTTTACCCAATTTTTTTATTTTTATTCCGATAGGAATCTTCGATTCTTCTTCAAAGCCCAAAATTCGTAGTGCTTTCAATACCTTAATTTGGTCACCCTCATCTCGGTAATTAAAAGCATCAGGATCATAAGTTACTCTACCCTTAAGTTTAGTAGCCTTGTTGAATCCATTAAATTCGGTGTATTCACCAAATCTTCCATTTTTCAAAGTCACTGGAATACCACTGTTTGGTTCAATAAATAAAATATTTTCTTTATTTGATCTCTCAATTAGCTCTAATGCTCTATTTAGTCCTATATCAAGAATATCTTCATCTTCATCAGGAGTGCCAAAAAACTTTTTGTCCTCATTTAATGTCCATATGCAAGGACCATTTATGCTTATGTCGGCATAAACAGGCTCGCCAGTATCAGGATGAGCCCCAAGATCTTTTGGAAGCAAAGCATATGTCTCAAACTTAATAGATTTTTCAAATACCGGCTTTGTCCACTGACATTCTCCACACCCAACAAAAAACCCCCACCTACCATGCTTTATACTTATTTCACTAGAACATTTTGGGCAGTTATTAATAACCTCATCTTCAGCATTTTTTGGAAAAACTCTTTGGCCAATTTGTTCATTCAGCATATCCAAGACTTCTCTAGTCCTAAATTCTTCTATTTTAGATATGTGTTCTAATAATTTAGCAAAAAAATCATCTAGGATATCCGTCCAAAGCATTGAGCCTGAGGATACTTGATCCAAACTTTTTTCCAATCCTGCTGTAAAATCTATTTCTATGAAGAAAGACTCATAAGCTTTTGATAAATAGGAAACCAAAATCCTTCCTAAGTCAGAAGGATTGATGCTTTTTGATCCAAATGTGTACTTTCTATCTCTAAGGTTTTTTACAGTGTTAGCATAAGTTGAGGGTCTTCCAATTCCTTCATCTTCCATATTTTTAATTAAAGAAGCTTCTGAAAATCGTCTCGGAGGAGAAGTAAATTTTTGCTCAGTGATAACATCAGATATGACAAGGTTTGAATCATCGTAGATTCCTTGTAATTTCTGAGATTCCTCTGAATCCACATCATCTCTTAATACTCTCTCAAAACCATCAAACTTGATTTCTCTCCCGCTTGTCCTAAGCTGAAACTTCTTATCTTGATCCTCAATTAAAATTGTTTTTCTAAGATATCTAGAGTTTTGTAATTGGCTTGCTACAGTTCTTTGCCAGATTAAATTGTATAGATTTTGCTGGTCTTGATTCAATCCATTGGTATTTTCAGGTTTATTTCTTATGTCAGTTGGTCTTATTGGTTCGTGAGCTTCTTGAGCATTCGCAGCTTTTGATTTATATATTTTTGGGCTCACAGGAAGATAATCTTCTCCAAACTCATCAGATATTAAACTTCTAATTTCGTTTACTATCTCATTACTGATCCCTATTCCATCTGTCCTCATATAGGTAATCAAGCCAGACTCATACAAAGATTGGGCAACCTGCATTGTTCTTTCAGGATTGAAAAATAATTTACTTGACGCCGCTTGTTGAAGAGTTGATGTCCTAAAAGGCGCCTTGGGAGAATAAGAAACTTCCTTTTCTTTTATTTGTTCAATAGAAAATTTTGTGCTCTCTATCTCTTTTTTTATATTTAAAGCTTCGTCTTTAGTTTTGATGGGTATTTTTTTTAAATCCTCTCCACGAAGTCTTATTAAATCTGAGCTAAAAGTGCAGTCTTTAGTATTAAAATCGACCTTTAGCGGCCAAAACTCCTGTGGACAAAAAGCATCAATTTCATCTTCTCGAGCGCAGATCATCCTCAAAGTAGGAGACTGGACTCTTCCAGCCGATTTGGCTCTAGGTACGTGCCTCCATAAAAGGGGACTGACTTTAAATCCAATTAAGTGATCCAGGACTCTTCTAGCCAAATAAGCTTCAACAAGAAATTGATCAATGTCTCTTGGATTATCTACTGCATATTTTATTGCTGAAGGAGTTATTTCGTTAAATGAAATACGATGAATTTGCCTTCCTCCAATTAGTTTTTTATCTTTCAGGTGATCTAAAATATGCCATGCAATTGCCTCTCCCTCTCTGTCTGGGTCAGAGGCTAGATATATACCTTCTGAACTTTTTGAAAGTTCTCTAATTTCCTTTAACGTTTTTTTTCCTTTTGCAGTAGATTCCCACTTCAAATTATTCCAATCTCCAGGATCGACTGCAGATTCATCATCCTTGAGATCTCTAACATGACCCAAACAAGCATGAACTTTCCAAGAATGAGATGGAAATCCTTTTTCTAGAAAACCTTGTATTTTTTTTGCTTTCGCTTGAGATTCGACTATAACTAAGTTATTCATTCGTCTTTAGTATTGTTTAAAATAGTTTTTTTTGTCAATTTAATTTAGTAAATCCTCTATTACTTGGGGTCCTTTGTATACAAAACTAGTGTAAATTTGAATCAACTTAGCACCATTATCTAATCTCTCTTCTATATCTTTTTTTTCAGAGATGCCACCTGAAGCAATCATCAAAGTATCATCTCCCACCATTTGGTTTACATTCTTAAGCATTCTGTTAGCTTTTTTCTTAAGATATTCGCCACTAATGCCTCCTGATATTCCCAGATAATTTCCATGAGTTGTGTTTGAGATTATGAATCCTGAAAAATCATTTGACAGGGAAGAATCTATTATTTTTTCTAAATTTTCTATTTGTTCATCCGGTGATAGCTTTAATAAAAGTGGTACTTTTCTGTTATGAATTTTCTCTAATTTTTTCCTTTCCCTATTTATATGACTAGTTAGATCTTCGATGTAATCATCTGATGAAAGCATTCTCAAGTCTTTTGTATTAGGTGAGGAAATGTTGATAGCAATGTAGTCTGAACTATCAAAACATTTATGCATACAAAAAACATAGTCTTTGTAAGCATCTTCAAGCTTAGTATCTTTATTTTTTCCAATACTCACTCCAAGAATTCCTTTAAAATTTTTTTTATTTTTTTGAATATTCAATACGCCCTCTAAAATTCCTGGATTATTAAATCCTAATCTATTTATTAAGGAATTATGTTCAGAAATTCTTTTGATCCTAGGATGTTCATTCCCACTTTGTGCTGAAGGTGTAAAAGTTCCTATTTCTATAAAACTGAAACCGAGAGAGCAAAGAGAATTATAATATTTACCAGTTTTATCAATCCCTGCAGAAAGACCTAAAATATTTTTAAATTTTAAACCTACTGTTTTAACTTGCGATAACTGAGATGTTTTTAAGTGAGGATTTAAAATTTTTAAATCATTGTCATGAAAAAACTTTATAACGCTGAGGCTCAACTTACTAGAGATTTCCGGCGGAAAAAGCCTCAAAATTGATAGAAAAAGTTTAATAATGTATTTTTTCGCTGAAATCATTAAAAGTTTGAATTTTTACCAAAATGCACTATTTAAGTTCGAAAAGTTATCATAAAAAGATTAAAAATACTTTGCATATTAAATAATTGCTCTATATTATTAGCAATATTGATTTCCTTAGGAATTCTAAAAGAGGTTAACATGAGAACATTTAAGATTTTAATTTTGACTTTTACTTTGACTTTAAGTCCACTTTCCTTCAGTCAGGCTGGAGGTTCGAGCGCTGCAGGTTCTGCAGGTTCACTAACAAGCGGAGTTATTGCAGCTATAGCAGCAGCTGTTTTAGCTGTTGCAGCAATTGTTGATGCCCAAGATGGTGACAAAGTTACTGCTCCAGCACCACTGGCTGCAGAAGAAGAAGAAGAAGAAACTGCTGCTACAGAAGAGACTGCTACTGAAGAAGAAGATACATCTAGCACTGGCACAAGCACTAGTACCAGCACTGCTACAAGTACTTCAACAAGCACATCTACTAGCACCAGCACAAGTACTAGTACTGCTACATCAACCTCTTAAATTTTAATTAAATTTTTATAAACCTTTTGAATCCATTTCAGAAGGTTTATATTCGTTCGTGATGACCAAATGAATTTCTGGGTTTCTAGGAGTAAAATTTTGAATGGTCTTTACTATCTCGTTATTATCATTTACCCAATAGTAGTTCTGAAATTCCCAGGAAATTAGATTTTCAAGAGATTCCTCTTTGTAAAGTTTAGTATTTATTAATTTATCTAGAATGGATAATTCCTCCTCTTTTACTAAATTGAATTTAGTTTTTATCGGTAGTCTGAATAATTTAGGATTGTCGAAAGTATAAAACGAAGTATATGTAATTCCCTCGTTATTGTAATTTTTTGAAATGGTTGGATGACGAGAATCTATATCGACATTTTCTAGTTCATTATCTAATCCAGTAAACCTCACTATAAAGTTATTTTTTGTATAAATTTTGATATTGTTGGAAGAAGTCCATTTCAAAATATCTCCCTTAACTTCCTCTAATACTATTAAGGAGTTTCTTGATTTTCCTATTCTTGCTTGCATTGAAGAAAATGGTATTGATTTTACTTTTTCAATAGAAACATCCTCAGGTTCTTCAAAAAGAATTGAGATATTTGAAAACAATTCAGAATAAATTGAACCACTACAGGAGTTCATTAAAATAAAGAAAACAATTAGCTTTAGTTTTGAATTATTCATTCATAAAGTCCATTTTGATAATACTTTAAAAAGTACGATGAAGTATTCTCAACATATCCGCCAAGGTCAAGTCCTCCGGAAAGCATTGCTCCTCCATCTCTAGTAAGATTTTTCCAAACAAACCTAGCATTACTTTTTCTATATCTGCTTGATACTAAATCTAGAGGTATGGAAAAGAAAATTCCTTTATCAAAACTTCCCTCTCCGAATTCTTCAGATGAAATATCAGTTTTCGTAGCATAAAATCCTAAAACAAATCCAGATTTGAAAGTTCTTGATAAATTCATAGTCACTCCATTGTCTTTAGCTAAATATCTTCCAGCAGATAGAATTAACTTAGTTCCCTCTAATGGAGTTTCCCAAATGAAATTTAAATGTCCAGTAAAGGTTTCATAATCTCTGAATGAAAACCTTTGGTTAAACTCTCTTTGTTTTACCCAATAGTAATTAGCAGTTAGATACCAAGGTTGATTAACATCTCTAATTAAAAATTCACCTCCTACTCCTCCATACATTTCTTCGAATAATCCAATCTTTATTCCTCCAAATAATAAGAAATTATTAGTATAAATTCCCTTAAAAATATGACTGTATGCAAGATCTTTTAAAACGTATTTCTCTTTGAGATACTCTCTAACATCTGACCTAACTTTGGGTAGTCTTGAATACGCACTTAATCTAAGTTGATCTAAATTTTGAAAAAGGCTTAAAGAAACAGTTGAATCCAAATATGAGTTATTCTGAAATTTTAATCCGCCACTGACATATAAACCTAACTGTCCTGAGTAGAAATTTTCAGGAGCTCCCACATGGTTTTTTAAATCAGGTCTAATACCCCAACTAAAAACAGGGTAGTCTACTTCGCCAATAAAAATTCTTTTGCTTTTATTCTCAGTGTAATTAGAAAAAGTGATAGATTTATAAAACTCTGAAATAGAATATTTATTGTCTAGAAAGCTCTCAAATGCTTCTAATGATAAGTCTACTGATTGAGTTTTTATATTATTAGTCTGAAAGGTGACTCTGACTAAATTAATATCTCTAATCTTTAGTAGTTCTGAAGATAATTGAAGAACCCTTTTGGTAGCAATGTTAATATTCCTATATCTGTCTTGATCAACGACTATCTCAATGTAATTTGGACTTGTAAATATTTCTTGAGTATAAATTCCAAACCTACTCAATAGTACATTTAATGTTCCTGTAAAAACTTCATCATTGGTCTTTATAAGTTTTGTATCTTTATCATTGAAGTTTATGAAAGGAATAATCTCATTTTTTGGAACAATACTTTTAGAATAATTTGCCTTATAAGAGATGCCAAATCCAAGGTCACTTCCTCTATGCCTAAATAAATTAATATCCAAATATTTTGAAGCTGGTATAGAAATACCAAAACTGTAGTCAGATTTTTTTTTAAGATTAAAGGGATTGGAAGAGTCATAATCAAACTTAAATCTCAACCCAGAATATTTATTTGTATATTCAAATCCATAAAAGGCAGAAGCTTTTTTGCCTTTAAACCATCTATCAAATCCAAAAGTACCAGTTTCACCAAAATCAATTCTATTGCTAAAATCATCACTGACGTCTATAAAAGGATTTTTAATTCCGTTTATATTTGAAAAAGCACCCCAGCCTATTCCAACTGTGAAATCAAAATCGCCAATCCTTTTTGAGGAAACTATATATTCCCCTGAGAATTTTCCAGTCCCAATGAAGTCTCTGAAACCAAGGCTTAACTCTGGAAAGATTCCTTGCTCTTGTATAAGCCTCAATTTGAGATTAAAACTTTTATCCTTGTAAGTTTGATCCCCAGAAAAAGACTTAAAAGGACTATATTTGATGGTATTGATATCTGCATATCGTAAAGAAACTTCCATCCAATCATACGGATTAGCTGAGATAAACATTGAATTAATTGGATCAGAATTAACGAGATGTAGTTTTAAGTTCCCACCTTTGAGAATTCTAGAATTTGGAATATTTATCAATCCTGTTTCGCCATGGATGTTTGAAGTAACTCCAATATCTGAATACAAGTAATCATCTATCGATGATTGAGTTACCAATGGAAATAAGAATATTAAAAATAAAAATAATTTTTTAATTGTTATTGCCCAATGCTGCAATAGCTGCAGCGCTAGTTGCAAAGTTTGAAATTATTGGAAATAAAATTTGAGAAAAAACCAACCAATCGAAAGGATTTGGATCTCTTGGAACAACAAGAGTTGTTCCTGGCGCAAGATCAGGTGAATTTGGCCAATTTCGCACTCTAGAAGCGATGCCATTGGGATATATTACAAGGGTCCTTTTCCTATCAGCCTCTTCTGAATAACCTCCAGCAAGGTCAATGTAATTTTTTACTTTATATGTAGGATTAAAACTAAAACTTGTTGGAGAAAGAACTTGTCCAGAAACAGTTATAGTTGATGATCTTTCTGGAACAAAAATTCTATCCCCTGGCTCCAACAGTAAATCTTTTTCTGGTGATCTCTGTATAAGATCAAGATCAAACTCAGTAACCACTCTTCCAATTGGATCTATATTTTCAAGGTTAGTAATTAATCTTGATATTGAACTCAGAGCTAGGGTTGGATCTCCCCCAACAGATGAAATTCTCCCACTAGATATTGCAGTGGCAATTGATTGTTCAAGTTGATCAGCAGATCTCATGAAGGCAATTTTCTCATTTTCAGCAACAGATTTTCTTGCAAGAACTCCTCCATATGGATAGGCATTCTTTTTATAACCTCCTGCTCTTGTAATTACTTGTGACAAAGTTTCTCCTTGTTTAACTCCGTATATTCCAGGGCTGACAAATGCCCCTTCTAAGGAAATGGAAAAAACTTCATCTAGTGTTCTTGCCGAAAGGTTCGCATAGAAACTAGTATCAGCCCCCAACGAGTAGAGCCTTTTTTCTGACTCAACATTAACTTTAAATGACTTTCCATCACTCGTAAAAATATCCATTAACCCAGAAGATTTTTCAGTAGTTCCTCCTGCAAAAGATAGCAAGTCTGATGGTGAGGAAATATTAAAAGCTGGATAAATTCCTGGATTACGAACTTCACCAGAGATAACAGAAGAATTCTCTAAAGCAAAGATTATAAGATAAGGTTTTTCTTCAAAAATATTTGGACATTTATCAACAAATTCTAATTGATCAACAGGCCTTACGTTAGGATTCGGTAAATATTTTGAACTTACAAACTTTATTGAAGAGGATGAAGACTGCTTTGCTAATATTTGAAGAGATTTACATTGATATCTATCTAGTTGTCTATTTTCAAAGAATTTAGATAGCTGATCTGAGTCCTTTTGTTTTATTAATTTTAAAGCATCTGCAACAAGAATCGAATTCAAAAAATTTACATCATCCTTGGATAAGATAAATATAATGTCGTTAGGCATCAGCTTGGTTTTAAAGTCTTCGCCGCCGAGGAGGTTAGATCTAATCAAAAATTTTGAACCTAGAGTGTTTTCTCTCTCTATGATCACAAATGGAGTATAAGTATTTTCTAAATAAGATTCTTTTTTTATAACATCTTCAAGTACCATACCATCTTCAAAAGCTACTGATCCCGGAGTCGCAATCTCCCCATAAATTTTTACTATGTTTCTAGGAGTGTTTGAAAGTTTATGGACGAAGATTTCATCACCATCTTTCAGAGAAATTGATGCTATATCCTCAAGGGTAAAGTTTGAGAAAAATCTTTCACCATTCTCGGCTATCGTGCCAAGTGTAATTCTTTCTTTATCAGACAAATTAGTAAATCCTGAAGAAAATTTAATTAAATCCTCAAAGTTTTCTCCATCCAGAAGTTCATATGTGGCCTGATTTTTTACCTCCCCTAAAATCTTTACTTTTTTACCTATAGGGTTAATAACAATTGCATCATTTGATTGAAGCCTCACATCATCGATAGTATTTCCGTTGACTAAAAGATCGTAAAAATCGAAAGTAGATACAATTTTTCCTGCTCTTTTAACATCAATATTTCTCAAAGAACCATTTTCAGTCGGTCCGCCAGAAAAAAATAATATATTAGAAATATTTGATAAAGAACTTACAGTATAAGCTCCTGGGCTGTAAGAATTTCCAAGTACAAAAACCTGAATTGACCTAATTTTAGCTAGGGAGATTTCTGCATCTACCCCGATGAGAGAAGCATCCACAACTGATTTAATTCTCTCTTCTGCTTCCTCAAAAGTCAGGCCTGAGACCTGAATGTCGCCAATCTCAGCAATTATAATATTTCCTTCTCTGTTGACGGGGATAAGTCGATTAACAGATTCAGTGCCAAATAATTGAACTCTAATTTCATCTCCAGGACCGAGGACATACTCCCTAGGGGCAGGTGCAAGATCAATGGGAGCAAATGTTGTTGGAGAATCTTTAAAAAGATTCAAACCAAATATATTTTGATTTGAAAAGCTATCAGGAGAAAGATTATTATTTGAAGCAGAATCAGATTTAGGTTTTTGGCTAGAAAAAGTTGGAGTATCAATAGTTTCAACCTTAATTTCATCATTGACCGGTTTTCCTGTTTGAACACCTAGCTTTTCAGCTATAGATTTAGCTTGGTCTGATGGAAGAAGATTGAGATAAGATAGATCTTCTTCGGTTTGAGTCGTAGCAAGGCTAGAAATAATAAAAAAGATTAAAATAGAAATTTTGGATGAGGATGACATTATCAATCTTGCTTTAAATTTTCTATAGATACAGCCCAACCTAGCTTGGTTCTGCATGCTTCAAAGTAATTATAATCTTTCGGATGATAAAGTTTAAAAGTTTTTTTTGTACTCAAAACTTTTAACCCTTCCTTTTTGTATTTTAAATTCTTCTTGCCATCAACAAAAAGTTGAATTCCAGATAAGTTTTTATTTTTAATTTTTACTTTTATTTCTTCTTTACTTGATAAAAGCAAACTATGTGATGAAGAGCTATGAGAAAACATGGGTAAAAGTGATAAAGCATCTAATTTTGGAGAAATTATGGGGCCTCCTCCAGAGTATGAGTAAGCCGTAGACCCTGTACTCGATGAAATAATAATTCCATCTGCTCTCAAATTATATATTACTTGATTTTGAATACTTAATTCTAGTTCAAGCATTTTCGTTACAGAGCCTGAATGAATTACTACCTCATTTAAAAAAATTTCTTTTTTATCTTTATCTGTAAAAGTTTCATAAACAGGTCGTTTTTCTTGTATGTACTTACCTTTAAGGATATCTCCTAGATTGGAGATTTTACTTGTTGACAAATCGGTTAAGAAGCCAACCGTACCAAGATTTATCCCTAAAAAAGGAATATTGAAAGTGTGAAGACTTCTTATTGATGCGATCATTGTTCCATCTCCACCAAGAACTAGAATCAAATCAGATTCTGAAATTCTTTTTTTATTTCGGATGTTTAATGAATTTACATTTACTGAGGAAATTATTTCTGTTTCAGTTTTATTTATTATTTTCTCAATGGAAGAAAGAATTGTGTCAGTTTTCCTAGAACCTGAGTAAATAACAGAAATTTTATTAATTCTTTTCATAAGTAGGCGTCCAGCTTCTCACAGAGTAAATAAATATGGTGTCCAATAGAGCAATTATGACCTTAAAAACGTATTTAGTTAATGCTATCGACAAAGCAATAACAAAAGATAATTCGCCAGCTATTACCCAAACAAAGGTATATATAAATGTATCTAACGCTTGAGATGATAAAGTTGAAAGATTATTTCTTAACCATAGATATTTCCCATTAGTAATCTCCTTGATTTTATTAAATACCCAGACATCAAATGTCTGACTTATCAAATAGGCAGAAATTGAGCCGATCACAAAAATTGGAGAATAGAGTGCTAAAGTTTCAATAGCTTTATGAACGGAACTTGAGGATGAGGCAATTTGTGAGGGAAGATAATAAGTACTTAGTACTAGAGTAAACATAATAACAACATTTGAAATCGCACCTAAGATAACAGCAGTATTTGCTTCTTTTCTTCCATATTTTTCACTAATTAAATCTGTTGCAAAGTAAATGCCTGAATACATTATAGCTCCCATACTTACTGTGAAAGTTTGACCTAAAATGTTGAGATCGCTCACTTTACCACCCTGGAGATTTGCCAGCATTATTCCCAATGTAACGGCAATGTATAAGCCTCTCAGTCCAAATAATTTAAATAAAATAACAGTAATAGTTAAGTCATAGAAAACAGTAAAAACCCATAATAATTCTGGGTTTTCCGATAAAAATGAAAAAAAATTCATAAACTTATTATTGTTAGCTTGCGTAGCATAGATTATTCTTAGTGTTTGTACATATAAAAA
>MDTB01227506.1_pt1 | contig 11842 bp, 21 predicted proteins | sample 811161 | NCBI WGS metagenome assembly MDTB01 (sample SAMN05326650, study PRJNA326480) | marine metagenome | isolation source: seawater | place: Mediterranean Sea | collected 2009
GCAATTGCCAAGAAATTAAAGACGTTCGGGCTTGAATACAAGCTAGCACAAAAGTTAGCACCAGAAGCAGTTTCTCAAATTGTGTCCGGACTGCCTGAAGAGGAGAAAATTATTCCTGGATTTGATCTTAAACTAGGATTGCTTAAGATAAGAATTAGAGTCGGGATTGAGCCTCGCACATCAACTGATATGGGTGACAGTCTTGAAGTTGTTGGCGATGAAAAGCCCATGGGTGAGTAACAGTTTTGAATAAAGAAGAAAAATCTAAAATTTTTGAGCAAGTTGATTTTGTCGGATCCTATGCAGGTGAATGCGATGACTGGGTAACTATTAAGAAGCAGCTGCTTCTAAACCTACCCCCAAAACTTCGGAAAAATTTTTCCACTAGAGACCCCAAGACAAAAGAGCAGAGTCTTAATAAATTTGAAAAAGAGATTATTAATTATTACAAAGAGGTAACGGGAATTCTTCTAGTTCTTAGATCTCTAAATGAAAGAAGAGAGATGTTTGATGTCCTATAGCAAAACGATATTTAAAAAATTTATAAAAGCAGAGATAAAAAGAGCTAACTCATTAAATGAAAAGCTAACAACAGGTCAGTCTCTTGGTATTGACTCAGACAACCCAGAGAGCTCAAAAAGGCTGCAGACTTATAAGGAAAAGTGGGGGTTTGAAAGAGCATCAACAGATAGCCCCTGGCTAAGAATGTTTGGATTTGCTGCTCCCGTAGAAGACTTGTGGAACAATTTCTTTGGAGACGGAGGGTGGTTTACTACTGAGCTGGGAGGATTTACAGCTTTGGGAAACAGTGTTATCAGCGGTTTTTCTGAAGCTGCCCCGGGACATCGAGGTCAACAGTGGCAGGAGAGGACTTCCAATTTTTTCCCTAGAACATCTGGAATTCTTTCATCACCTGGAAGATACGTTACTTCATTTGGTGCACCGACATCACAGTCTATTTTCGCAGATCCCGCAGCAACCGCAGCTGCAGGCTATCCTGTCACAAACCTGGGTGTTCCTATTCGAGAGCAAGCAGAAGATTCAGAAGTCGAGAGTGCAAACATGGCAAACAATGATCAAGCATTTAGTCAGTTCTCAGCATCTGTTAATCAAGACTTACATGCGATGGTTTCTGCAACAGAGAGAATAAGATCAGCTCCCGACGCAGTCTCAGCACTAGAAATGTTTAATGACCTTGCAGGCCACAATCAAGATCTATCACAGCTCAGAAGAGACTTTCAAAGTGCAACAGACGCTGACCTGGATAAGCAAGCACTAAAGGATTCCTTTGCAAACCAGGCAGTTCCTCAGTTTGTTTCTCATGTCATGGACGTTGGAATAGAAGATTTAATATCTAATCTTGAACTAAATAGCAGACAAGCTGGTGAAATTCAAAATCTTCTTGCAAATGCAAAAATGAGACTGTAAGAATATACGACTTTGATTACTTGTATTATGTTTAACTTACTTATAAATCATTGGAGAACATATTATGAGTGCATCAAACTGGATACCAGAGATACTCTATGAAGAGAGCGAAGAAGGCTCTTCGCATATACCTTTTATTATAGTCCCAGAAAAAGAAGAAATGCCATCACTTTTGTATGTTTTTGAAAGCAGAGAGACTGGCGAGATTGAGCCCGGTGCCAACGGCGAAGAAGTACCAGTCGTTCAATGGGACCTGCATCAATATGCCGACATGGCTGTTTTAAAAGAAAAGCTTTCTCCTGTAGAGTATGATAATGTCAGATTTTCACTGGGCTTAGATCCTCTACTGGTTGCAGCAAGAAAAGGAAAAGAGATAAGCCAGAGAGTTAGGACTACTGTTGAAACAGAGTAGTTCGAATAACTTAGATAGGTTTTTTCTACTTTTGCTGAATAATTAATTTTGTGTGGAGGATATTAACACCATGAATTTTGACTTAGACAGGCTTTCACAGCTAGCTGGACTTCCTCAGGGCGGATCCAGGGTGCTCAATGAGGCTAGTAATAGAAGTATGCACGATGATGCAGCTGTATCTGATGAAGCAGATCATCGATTTGGCAAGGGACAGCTTAGTGAAATGGATGACCTCGATAAACACCTCGGAGAAATGGATCTCATTGACGAGGGTGGCGATGAAGGTCCTCCTCCAGAAATGGAAGAAGCTGGGCATGAAGAAGTCGAAGAGGGCGATGGAGACGTTGTTCTAGAGATTGATGAAGGAATGCTCAAGCAAGAAATTAGAAGAATGAGACAGGAAAGACTCGAAGAGAACAGGCTCCGCACTGCTATTCGAGGAGAAATCAAAAGTATTTTTGAAGATTTAGGTCTTGATTCTGATAGTAGCTGGGTTTACGGCGAAAACAAGCCAAAGAATAGTGCCGACGGCTCTATTAACATGGGTTTCCCGGGTGTTGGTTTTAGATAGAATCTACTCAAGAAACACATTTAATTAAAGCAGATCTTTAAAGATCTGCTTTTTTTGTATAATATTTCTAAAAACAGTGTTATAATTGTCTCATGGAGAATTAAACCATGAAACTTGACGTTGGGCAAATTGTCTACATTCTTTCTAGGAAGGATAAGAAAGTCTATCCTGCTGTAGTAATAGAAGAGATATGCAGAAAAACAATCGAAGAAAAAGTAACATCGTATGTTATAAGGCTTCCCGACAAGGGCAAGACAGAAACCTTGCTAGAAGATATCGATGCGGATTATTTTGTATCAATAGAGGAAGCTGAGAGAGAAATGAAGAAAAATGCGGAAGACCAGATAAACAAAATACTTGACACAGCTAGAAAGATGGAGTCAGTTTTTGATGGCTTCATAGTCAAGAAAAATGTTCCCGAAAGAGATGAACCCTTGATCACAGAACCGCCTCTCGAGCCTCTTGAGCCTGGCGCTGATACGATAACAGAAGAAGACACACGAGTTATGGTTGATCTTGGAAATGGGATTAGAGCAAACTTTGATCCAAGGACATTAGGGGTATAGTCATGGAGCTTCTTTTGTCCATAGATGAGATCAATTCTTTGCGATCAAATAGCGTAATCAGTAATCATGAGATTGCAATTAGGCTCGGAGACGTAATAATTGCTGAAAATGTTATCACCAAGCAGAGAAGAGTTATTACTCCAGACGCTTGTAAGTTTTTAAACGAAGCCAACAGAAGAGTTTTAAAGGGTTAAGAATGAATTCTAGTTATAAAGTTATTAAATTTAGCACCAAGTCAAGAGAGGATCTTTTGAAAGGCGTTAACACTCTAGCCAATGCAGTAAAGATTACTATGGGCCCTAGAGGAAGAAATGTCGTGATAGAGAACCCCGGCGGTCATCCTGTTTTAACAAAGGATGGTGTAACAGTTGCCAGAGCTGTCAACCTTAGAGATTCATTTCCAAACCTCGGTGTACAAATGATAAAGGAGTCTGCAGCTCGCACGGCTGAAGAGGCGGGCGATGGAACTACTACAGCAACAGTCCTTTCTCAGGCGATATTTTCCGGAGGTTTGAAAATGATGGCCGCTGGGTACGACCCAGTAGATATTAAGAAAGGAATTGATATTGCTGTTGATTCTGTTATCACGGGCTTGAGAGAAGAATCACATGAGATTCAGCGCGATGAAGAGATAAAGCAGATTGCTACGATATCTGCCAATGGTGAGTCAGAAGTGGGTGAGCTTATAAGCGAAGCAATTAAAACTGTTGGCACAGATGGCGTCGTCACTGTTGAAGAAGCAAAGGGGTTTAAAAGCACACTGACAGTTGTAGAAGGTATGCAAATTGATCGCGGGTATTTGTCTCCATACTTTGTGACAAACCAAGAGAAAATGGCAGTAGAGATGGACAATCCGCACATTCTTCTTTGTAATAAAAAAATCGATAGTCTGCAGGAGATTCTTCCTGTTCTGGAAAAACTAGCGGGATCTCAGCGTTCAATTTTAATAGTTGCAGATGAAGTCGAGGGAGACGCCATGCAGGGTCTTGTCGTCAATAAGATGAGAGGGGCATTAAAAGTTTGCGCAATCAGGTCTCCAGGTTTTGGAGAATCTAGAGTTCACATGCTTGAGGACCTTGCAACTGTTTTGAATACCCAGGTTTTTTCACATGCCTCAGGAGAGAGCTTGGAAGATGTCGACCTTGAATCACTAGGGACTTGCAAAAAGGTCTTAGTTGGCCGAGGAACCACTATTTTTATTGGAGGCAAAGGATCTGAAAACTCTGTCAAGAAGAGAGTCTCTGACATCAAGAGTCAGATTGATGACCCGCTAGCAGATATTGACGCACTTCCCCTTCTAAAGAGCAGGCTTTCGAAGCTCTCTGGAGGTGTAGCTGTTCTTCGTGTTGGCGGAGCAACTGAGGCTGAGCTTAGAGAGAGAAAAGATCGTGTGGACGACGCATTAAACGCCACCAAGGCGGCCATTGAAGAGGGTATCGTACCGGGTGGCGGTGTGGCTTTGGTCCAAGCGTCCAAAGCTCTTTCAAAGAATCAAAAATCTTTTACTGGAATTGATGCAGGCGTCCAGGTTGTCTATGATGCATGTCAAGAACCCTTGAGGCAAATAGTTTTAAATGCCGGCGGCGGGGCTGACATAGTTCTAGAAAAAGTTAAAAAGATGAAGAGAAAAGATCACGGATACAACGCTCTTAGCGATGAGTTCGGAGATATGTTTAAGATGGGAATTATCGATCCTTTAAAAGTTGTAAGGTGTGCGCTATACAATGCAGCCTCTGCAGCATCGATGATGCTAACGGTTGGGTGTGCAATGATAGATGACCCCGACGACAAACTATCAGAATAATTTTTAATTTTAGAAGCCTATTTATTATGGGCGGTCAAAAAATGATAAAAGAAGAGCAGATATTGAGAGAGTCAATTGGATCTATTTTAGAGCAATCAAGTCCTGACCTGAGGCTTGATCAGGATCTAATGAAGATCACATGTAGGCTTATTATGTCTCATGATGCTCATGTTCCAGATACTTTAACTAGAATCAGAGTTCTTCCCTCAGTTTCTGTTGTAGGGCAAGCTGATCCTGTTGAAAGATCTGGGGTCGCAGATACAACTCTTGATATTTATATTAAATTTCTCCCCTCGAGTTCAAACACGCTCAAGAATCTAAAATCATTAGGAAAGCTGGTTAAGGCATTGCCTGGAGTAAAGATAGTGAGAGTTTTATCTGTTGGAGGAAACTCTGTCTTGTATAAAGGCAAGCCGATCGTAATATGAAGAAGAAGAATTCAAAGATCTCTACTATTTTTGCCTCGTATGAGACAGACCTGGGCCTGGTTTTAAATTGGCTAAGGTTAAACAAGGCAGTAGTAAGTGTAGGCAACATAAGAAAGACAAACAATGCTTACGCAGTTACTGTTAAAACAAAACTACCAAAGTCAGATATTAGAGCCTTGGTAAAAGATAGATTTGGAATTTTTGCTAAGGTAAAATAAATTTCCATATTGCGTGTAAAGTTGTTGTGGTTGTGCTATAATAGAAATGTCAACAACAACAAATTCACACCCAAGGAGAAAGCTGTGAAGATTACAATTGACACATTGTCCACTATGAGCGACGACGACCTATACAATATGGGGAGGCGAATGAAATCAAAGATCTCTGGCTTGCTAAGAGACTTTAGAAACCTTTCTGAAAGAGATGTAGATTACCTGCAGCGTATTCAAACTGACTCGTGCTACGTCCAAAGAGAGATGACAATTAGAAAAGAAAGACAGAGTGCACACAGTTACTGGCTCGAAAATCAAAAATAAAGATAATAAAGCCTTTTCTAAATCATTTTCGTGTATAAATTATCTACATAAGTTAAAATTAAAATATTACAAAACTAAGGAGTAAAAATTGAAAAGTTCTAAATCTAAAAGTTCTCTGGATCTATATTTCAAAGATGTCGCAAGAGGATCTCTCTTATCAAGAGAGGAAGAGGTCTCTTTATCCAAGCGGATAGAGAACGGTGATAGCCTCGCAAGGGCAAAGATGATTGAATCCAACCTGAGGTTGGCAATCAGCATTGCTAAGAAGTATCACAAAAGCGGCTGCAGCATGGAAGACCTTATCCAGGAGTCAAACATTGGCCTTATGAAAGCCGTTGAAAAGTTTGACTGGCGAAGGGGTTTCAAGTTTAGCACCTATGCTAGCTGGTGGATTCGACAGTCTGTTTGTCGTCACATTAGTGCAAATAGAAATACAATAAAGATACCGGCACATGCTAATAGCCTTTCCTGGAAGATAAAGAATCTAGTCGCAGAATACGAAGAGGAGTTCAATCAAGCTCCTACACTATCTGAAATAGCTGAAATTCTCGGTGTGTCTGAGAATATGGTTAAGGCTAGCGTTGATTCATTCAAGTTTCAAAGGCTTGTCTCTCTAGATCAAAGCTTTGGTGACGAAGACGGAAGATCTCTCGGGGACACGATCCCAGATGATGATGCTATTCATCTAGATGATCTTCTGGATAAAGAGAAGCTTTCTAATATTATATCTTCTTCACTTTCCAAACTAACAAGACGAGAAGAACAAGTTATGAGATTGAGATTTGGATTGTCAGGTGTCGATGACTCTGATGAGGAGTTCGAAATCTCTGAAGACGAAGCTTTTTTAATTCAAATTGAGGGGGTATAGAGATGTCGATGCCAAGAGGATACAGATCAGAAAACGGATACGCAACAGTCACTGACTCATCAGGTCGAGGCTACAGAGAAATTGCAGAAAAAATGACTTCTTCTGGAGATAAGATGAATCACTCCACAGCAAGAAATGTCTTTCTTTCTGCGATGAGAAAGCTGGCAAGAGATATTTGTGAACTACATAGCGTTCCGGTTGATTCTACAAATATCAATAGAATTGCAACTGACCCCCGATTCCAAGAAGGGATAATTGAGATTCTCAAGGATAGTGATGTTTGATCTGCTGTTTAAGCAAATCCACAATCTGAATGTCTATACATCTTTGCTTGAGGATTGCCAATGGGATGAGGAAAGAGCTGACAAGCTCATTGGCTACCTCTACAGCTCAATGGAGAAGATAAGTATTGACGGGGCTGTCTCAAAAGAAGACTTGATTAAAAAATTAAGATTAAGCCTTGAAGACAAGATAGACGAGCCCGAAATAGATAGTCTAGTTGGTCTTGTCCGTAATGTCATGAGAGAGACAAATCTTTCTTCTGACAAGATGGATACTTACGAAAACTAAGTAGAACTTATGCAAAATGGACAAATCCATAGAGATAAACCCTACCGTCTAGGTCACAGATATAATTCAGGCCAGTTAGTAAAAAATGTAAACACAGGCGAAATTGGCGTTGTTCTTGATGAGGATACAACCCATAAAGAGTATTACAGTGTTCTTTGCGATGGAAAGATTATCAGCTGGTTTTCCTATAATTTATTTTTACTAAACGCTGATATAAGTAATGAATGATAGGAAACTAAGTATGAAACATAGAAACATTATATGCTGGCCTGACTTACGACTCATGATTCGTTCAAAAGAGGTAAATGACGTAGATAGCTCTGTGTTGTCTCTTGTTGAAGATATGATTTGCACCATGGATGACACGGGGCGTATAGCTCTGGCAGCGCCACAGATAGGTCAAAATAAGCGCATATTCATTCTAAACATGGAGAGTCTTTCACTGCTGGACAACTATCCGCATGAAAAAGAAATCTTTGTGGCAATTGATCCGAAGATAGTTGATGGCTTTGGAGAGACAATCTCTCTTGAGTCAACTTCAGACTTTCCAGAAGAGGATTTTTATGTACCTCGGGCTCATTTTATTTCAATGGTTTACAAAGACATTGAAGGAAACAATAGAGAGATCAATGCAACTGGATTTCTTTCAATCCAGATTCAGTCTATGATCGATGTTCTTGACGGTTGTCACCTTATTGATAGTCTTAACCCGCATTCAAGAAGAGAGACTATTGAGCGCCGAGAGAAAAGAAAAAGTGATGAAGCAGCGCTAGAAGAGCTTTATGCAATTTACGGCGGTGATTAAAGTTATAATTTTACTCTTCTGTCTTTCTTAAATACCATATGGGTATGAATTAAAGCCAGCTGGATAATATTTATTATCATAGTCGTTAGGGAGAAAACATAATGAGCAGGAATGAATATCACGGGCAGGGACCAAACTATGTTCCAGCATACCAAGCGTCAGGGACGCCTTTTGTCACTAGTTCAAATGGATCCACTGTTGATACTACTCCAGTGTGTATTAAATTTCCATATGTAACTAGATTTTTTCAAGTAACAAATACATCTTCCGAAGTAATGAGAATTGGATTTAGTCACGCCGGAGTGCAAGGCACAGGAGCCAGTGTATCGGGATCTGCTCATGAAACAGTAGCAGACCATAAAAATTACTTTCTAGTTTCAGGTTCGGGAGGTCAGGGTGCAGGAAACACTGTCAGACTCGAGCTCAGGTGTAAAGAGCTGTGGATAAGAGCAGAAGGAAACCCTGTAGGGTTTTCTCTAATTGCAGGAATGACTGGGATTCATCATACTCAGTTTCCAAACTTAACAGGAAGCAATGGGTTCCAGGGAATAGGTTAATGGTTAATAGTACAATCAAAGAGCTTGTCGAGCGACTCGAAAGAGTAGAGAACGAGCAAAAGCTCTTGCAAGAAGACAAGCGCAATTTGTTTCTAGACTATAAGGACGTTATTGATATAAAAGCCTTCAAGGCTGCATGGTCAATCTTAAAAAAGAAAGAGTCCGTCGACGAATCAGCACTTGAAAGAATTCTCGATATTATGAATAGCGATGAATAAAAGATGCAGCGAGGAGATCTAGTCGAGCTCTCCGAGGTAGCCAAGGTCTCTGTGAACCTAGACCCTCATATCTACCAGCTTGGTATCGTCTTGAACAGCGTGAGCTTTCCAGTTATGACAGGAATTCAGGATAATACGCAAAAATGCTATGAGGTTTTTCTTAAAAATGGATCAGTTGAAGTATTCTATGAAGAGGATTTAGAAGTTGTATAGGAAAAATATTGCAGTTTCAGGCGGGTTTGACCCAGTGCATGTCGGGCATGTTAGAATGATTCTCGCAGCAGCAGACATCGGTGATGTAGTTATAATATTGAACACTGATGCGTGGCTTAAGCGTAAAAAAGGGTACGTCTTCATGCCGTGGGAAGAAAGAGCAGAGATTTTAAAAAGTATCAAAGGGGTTTCAACTGTTGTTCCAGCAAAAGATTATGATGAAACAGTATGCGATACCTTGACAGATCTCAAAGAAGTTCTAGATCTAGACTGCTTCGCAAATGGCGGAGACAGGAAGCAAAAAAATACTCCTGAAATGGAAGTATGCGAGTCTCTAGGGATAGAGATGATATGGAACTGCGGAGGAGAGAAAATTCAAAGCAGTTCAGACCTTGTGAAAAACACTAAAAAATAAACAGATAAACGTAGGAGAGTCTAAAGTGGAAAAAGAACAAATACAAGCAATAGCCGATGTAAGAAGAAGGCTGATATATCACTATAAGCAGCTCGATGGAAAGGGAAACTCAGGAACAGCAATGATGAAGCAACAGCATACAGCAGATATATGCGAAGAAGCGATTAGGGCACTGGATAACATTCTAAGAGAGCACGTCACCTTTCAGTAGGCATATTATTTTTAGCTTGATAGTAATAATGACAAAGTAAAGGCTAGTTTTGTAAAAAAAATTTCTGACCGTATAGATATTAATGAGCGGGAAGGAAATGCTATGCAAATTTAAATTTCTGCAGAAAATAATTTTTGATACTGTGATGTGTCGAAACAATTATTTTTCTAAAAGAGGCAATCCGATATGGATGTGCCTCTTTTTTATTTTCTCTGGGTGTACACCGGACTATCTCGTAACTGATAGGACGGAAACTCAGGTCATCGTCGACTCTTTTGTCCAGGCTGATCAGCTAGAGGAGCTCGATGTTCTCGTAGTACTTGATACTTCGGGCTCAATGTCAGATAACTATGCTGATGTTGCTGACGGGATGGATCTGCTTCGCCAAGACATTGAATCACTCACACTTGATTACAAGTTCGGGTATATAACGATGGATCCAACACGGCCTTCTTATATAGGGCCATATGACTCTTCGTCCACAGCAATAGACATGCTCATGGCCCCGAGCCTTCTTCCAATGACAATGCTCGAGGAGGGGTTCGGAGCCACATACAGTTTTTTCAACAGCGAGGACGGATTAGCATTCAGGCGACCCGAGGCGGACTTTCTATTGTTCTTGATTTCTGACGAGGACGAGCAGAGCGCAGTTACTGCTGATTTATTTTATGACTGGATGCATGATGAATTTAAAGATGTAAACCACGATGTCGTCTGTGTTATTAATCCCGATGACGGAAGCGAGCAAAATACATGGCAAAATGAAATAGGCTTTAAATATATTGAGTTATCTGATCTTTATGGAAAAGACGTTGTCGATCTCCAGGAAGAGGACTGGTCAGCATGGCTATCAGACTCCTCATACCTCACGCAGCTAAAAGACTTTATTGCTCTGAGTGAGCCTGACCCAATTCTTGAATCAATCATTGTCTACATTGATCAGGTAGCAATTCATGACTGGTCTTATATAGAAGAGACAAATATAGTTCAAATCGGGTTTATTCCTTCTTATGGGTCTGTTGTGGAGGTAGGGTACAATGTATACAAAGATTAGAGGTGTACTCTTGCTGGCCTTGTTTTTGCTAATAGGCTGTACAAGCGACTATAAGCTAAACCCAGATATCGAAGAATCTGAGCCGGGTGTGACTTCCCCAGAGATAGAAGTGGATCCAATTCACCATAGCTATGGTGCGCTTAGCGCTGGCAGTGAGACTCAAGATGTTGTTATAAACATTAAAAATATTGGAAATGGTGATCTCAACCTGTCAGATTTTTATTTGCAAAACGGAAACTCTAACTTTACAATATCTACAGTCCCTTACGGCATTGTAGAACCTCTAGAAACCGTACACTTAATTGTTTCTTATTCACCGGGAACATACGAAACAAACTATGAAACTGTTAATATTGTTTCAAATGACGAAGACGAGCCAGTAGTAAGCGTAAGTCTGGATGGCTCTGGAGATGCTCCCGTTATAACCATAACGCCGGATTACCATGATTTCGGAAATGTTTATCTAGGGTGCGATGATACACTGAGTGTAGAAATTGGAAATGTCGGAAATTCAAACCTAATAATATCTGACATTGAATTTTTTGCTAGCCTACCGGTAGACTTTTCTATGGAAGATTACGAGCTGTCCTGGGGAGCCCTTCCAATCACAATACCTCCGGGTGATATAATTGATGTATACATTGACTATACTCCGATGGATATCCTAGATGACTCTGCTTACATGGAAATAGTTTCTAATGATCCAGCAGCACCAATTGCACATGCAGACCAGGATGGCCTTGGAGATTACGGATCGTGGATAGTAGACTCTTTCACCCAGGATGGAACTGTTGATGTCGATATTCTTTTTGTGATAGATAACTCAGGATCTATGGGGTCTAATCAAACTAATATTAAAAATAATTTTGATACGTTCATGAACGCTTTCACAGCTGCCGGTGTGTCTTATCAAATAGCTCTAATAACAACAGACGACTCAAGTTTTGTGGGTGATGTCATTACTAACACGACAGCAGACCCTATAACGGCGTTTAATGACCAAATTGATTCGATAGGCACACGCGGTAGTGCCCATGAGAAAGGGTTGTGGTATGCATATGAATCAACAACTACTGGAGATGCTTCCCCTGGAAGCTCAACAGGGTTTCAAAGATCTAGTGCAAGATTAGTTGTTGTCTATGTTTCTGATGAGCCTGACTTTTCTGATCATGCATATAGCGGTGGA
>MDTB01107967.1_pt1 | contig 11841 bp, 8 predicted proteins | sample 811161 | NCBI WGS metagenome assembly MDTB01 (sample SAMN05326650, study PRJNA326480) | marine metagenome | isolation source: seawater | place: Mediterranean Sea | collected 2009
GTTCAGCGGCTTCTTTATTTTCTGCAGCAAATTCTAGAGAAAACTTCTGTCTCATGCTTCCAAATGGTGCAATTCCGGATACTCGGTAGGCCTTCATCGAGACGGCGACTGGCAAACATGGTTTAAACGCGACGGCGCGGAAAATTACACGAATCATGCGCGAGTTTGACAAAGATTGAGTGTTCAAGTGGTATTATGCGGGGGGCTCTTTTACTGGTGGTTTTACTAATCGTGCCGCTTGCAAGTGCTATACTAGTCGGCATTGATTCCCCAGAAGAAATAGATAATTTCTCTGGACAAGAAATAATTATCCAAGCAATAGAAGAACCGTGGAACCAAAAAACATGGGATGGGTTAGAAAATCATGCAATAACACCTTTACGTTTACTAAACCCATACGAGTTAGTAGCTTGGGATTCAAGAAATAATGTTCTGAACTTTCCAGGAACTATAATTCAAGATGGGGTCGCAGCAGAGTGGCGTGGAGGTTTGATAAATTATGACGAATATACTGGCGAGGTTTGGATTGTTTTTGAGCCAAATCTGCCAACATCTGGTGCTGAATTTCTGATTTGGAAATTTAAACAAATAGGCGTTGATATCAATCCAAATTTAGATATTTATAACTCCCTAATACCTCACCGTGAATTAGTCAATATCAATTCAATTAATATCGAAATAAGGGATTTACTAAATCTAGATGGAATTTTATGGCTAGAGCCAAAATTAGAATCTCATTCAAGAAATGTACAAGCGGCTAGTTTGATGGGGGATGGATCTATTTCGCAGCCTGTTCAATGGTCTCTTGGATTAAATGGCACTGGAGTGATATTAGGGATTGCTGATAGTGGAGTTGATTATGACCATGCATGTTTTAGAAATGCCACGAGTGCAGGAAGTTATGGTTCTGACGGTATTAATTCAACCGAAGGTGTTGGTGAATTTGGTCTAGAGCATAGAAAGATATTATTCTTGAATGACACTATTGATTCCGCAGATACTATGGGTCATATAAATTTCAGGCATGGGACTCATACTGCTGGCTCTCTAGCCTGTTTCGATGTTTATGATTATAGAAATGATACCATTCCAAGTAATGCTTCAGCAATGGCTCATAATGCTAAGATTATAGTTCAAGATATCGTTTCGGCAGAAGGCTGGGTTCCGCCGAATAATGTTTCAGAATTACTCAGCGAAGCAGCGTTTCTAGGTGGAATTATTCATTCAAATTCTTGGGGCGATGATACTACAGAATATACTGCTCGTTCTGCGGAGTTCGATGCATGGTCTGCTTTGATGCCATGGTCACTGGCATTTATTGCCCCAGGAAATACCGGCGGGGCTCTTTTGGAGCCTGCTAATGCAAGAAATGTTGTTGCGGTTGGTGCTTCAACCAAAGCGGCCGACCCTTCTTTGTGGGCTTCTTCATCTGTTGGGCCTACGGAATCTGGGACTTATGGAATATTTGCAATAGCGCCCGGTGTTTCGATTCAATCTGCTCGGGCGGATGGTATTGATGACTCCTACAATAACGACCTGCGTTCTTCGAGTGGAACGAGTATGTCAACCCCAACTGCAGCTTCTTTTGCCGGCGTTGTTCAACAAATGGTTCAGGATGGTTGGTTGATGGGCGCCAATGAAAATACAACTGCTGTTAATATTTCAGAAATTAGCCCAAGTTGGGCAAATCTACATGATAATACAATAGATTTAGGAGATGGTTTTATTCCTTCTGGGCCTTTGTTGAAGTCGATATTATCTATTGCTACAACCCATTTATTGGATGAAGGAAACTATACTAAAAGGAATTATGAATCTGGTTTTGGGGTTTTGAATCTATCAGAATTAATTGATATGGATGAGGTATTGTCTGAAGTAAAGTTGAATGATGTTTCTCCGGGCAATGATATATGGATTCACGATAGTTTTAGACTTGAAGATAGTACTCCTTCTCAGTGGCTTAACCAACGTTCTGACGGGGTATCTGCGTTAGAAGACCTAATCTCGCTGCCATGGGATGGTTCGGGCGCCGTAGGTCCGTTTTTATCAAATGGTCAGAACTGGACAAAGCGACTTGTGCCAAATGGTGAGGATGTTAGAGTAACTATGTCTTTTGCTTCTTCACCAGAACCTTACTTGGTTGAAGATTTGCAGTTGGTTGTTCGTACCTCAGATGGTTATGTCACAGTAGGAGATCGATATGATGGAGATGGCATGTCAAAATGGTATAATTCCAGTATAGACTTAGATGATGCTGTGTTATTTCAAAATAATAATGAAACCACGGTAGAAATTAAATTTTCATCCGAAGATTTGGTTGGCGTCGAATGGTTAGACGTAGAGGTTCGAGCCAGATATATCTCCCCTGGTCAAAACTCAGGTTATACTGGGGTGGGTGGTGATAGGGTCGGATTTGCTCTCGCTGCAAAAGGTGTAATTCGAGACTCTTTGAATTGGGAAGATTCTGACGGGGATGGTTTTGCTAATGTTGAAGACTCGTGTCCAAATGAAAACCCTCTGCAATGGGATAATGATAACAATGGTTGTATTGACGATTCGGATGACGATGGCATAAAAGATAATATTGATATTTGTATAAATCAAGATTCTACTGGATATGATGTAAATCAAGATGGATGTATTGACGATTCGGATGGCGATGGCATAGGTGATGATTTGGATATCTGTCAAACCTTGCTGGTCGACTCAAACTTTCCTGTTGACCACCTTGGTTGTAGGCCAATCGACAATCCTCCAGTGATAAATCAAGCCATTGTTTCAGGGCTTGATGGTTCGGTGTGGGCTGATAGCGTAACTGTTTCTTGGTCTATTGAAGATTTAGATGGAGATCTGTTCAAGACAGGTGCAAGAATAATGTTGCATCAAAATTCTAGCGAATCTTCCTTCTTCCCGATTGCAAATTGTGACTTTGGTGAATTCGCCAATGTGAGTAATGAGTTTCTATGTACTTGGCTGGTGCCCGATGATTTACCAATATTTGATGTAACGGGAAAGGAAATGCATATACAAATACATACTCAAAGTCTCAATCAATCGCCTGAAAGCAATACTGAGTCCTTCTATATCGATGATGGTTCAATATTTACTGCAAAATGGACAAATCCTTTACTGGAAGAAGAAGAAAGAAAGGGTATGAAGGACGAAGATTGGAGTGTTACTCAAAGAAGAGCCTTGTTGTGGGGAGTTGTTGGTTTGATTGGAATCAGTATTTTTATGGCAAGAATTTGGTCAACAAATATTCCTGTTTTAGACGATGATTTCGGCGATAATAACATAAAATCTTCAGAGTCTGATAATAATTATCTTGGGAACATAGAAAGCGAGTGACTGCTCGGTATTCTTTGTTTATTTTGATGATTTTATTGGTCTTTTCTTAGGGTCAACCTTGAAGTTCAATGCCGTTCTCGCCAACATATCCGCATGCGGATGGTGATTAAAATGAGTGACCGCTTATACGTTGGAATTGACCTTGGAACCTATCAGTCGACTATTGCATCAAGTGCTGGTGCTAGCCACACTATTGAAACAATAGTTGGAAGACCAAAAGACCCTGTTGCTAGGAACTTTCTTGGCCGTGATGTTCTTTTTGGAAACGATGCATTGAAGAATAAATTGGCTTGTAATCTATACCGCCCAATGGCTGCTGGTGTAGCTCAAGATGATGAAGCAAACTTGGCCGCTGCTAAGGCTTTCGTATCTCACTTACTAGAAACCGTAGACCCTGAAGAATACGACGAGGTTTTTGGAGTCATCTGTTCTCCAAGTCACGTTTCTTTTACCGATAAGTCAAACCTAGTAGCAACTCTACGTGGCCAAGTAAACGCAATAATGGTCGTTACTGAGCCATTCGCAACCGCTTATGGAATTGATGAAATTGCAAGTTCAATCGTTGTTGATATCGGTGCAGGAACAACAGACATCGCTAGAATTTACGGTACATTCCCGAATGAAGAAGACCAAGTTACAATCCAAGAAGCTGGAGATTGGTTAGACCTCGAACTAATGGCCCTGATTAAGAAGAAGTATACTGGTGCTCAAATCACTAAAGACATGGTTAGAAGATGGAAGGAAGAGTCTTCATATGTTTCTGGTGATGTTAGAGAAGTAATGGTCGAACTATCTGTTGAAGGAAAGAAACAAGTTGTAGACATTGGAGACCTAATCCAAGAGGCTTGTGAAATGATTATTCCTTTGGTTGGAAATGCAATCAAGAAGATCATCGCTGGAGCAGACCCTGAGTACCAACCTATTCTAAGAAACAACATCATCCTATCTGGCGGCGGCTCTCTAATCGATGGCGTCTCTGGACGAATCGCTGATGAAATCGCTGACATCGGTGATGTCAATGTATGGTGCGTAGAAGACGCTATTGGCTCTGTTGCTAATGGTGCTTTGAAACTCGCTGGTGAAATGCCAGATGACATGTACACTGCAATTAATTAATTTTAGTGGTTTTTTCAATAAGGTACTGAATACGGCCATTTTGGGGTCGATTGATTGGGAAAGTTCAAGAGTGGTTGATAGTCGATAGGTGTTGTATGACTGGCGCTGCTTCGACACCAAATGGGATTCGACGTATTGGAGATTCTTCCAATGAAGAGCGCGCTGCGCTCGAGGGTATGCTTCAAGGATACCCTGTAGAACAACTTGTTGAAGAGGTTTTAATCGCCTGGGATGAGTTATCGAAGAGAAACGAAGAAATGGTGTCTGTAAAGCAAAGGCTACGCGTTGTTGAATTAGATTTGGCAGAGCGAGAAGATATGGTTGCTCCGGAAATTTCTCGCCTCAATCAAGTCGAAGGAGACCTTGAAGAAAGTCAAAGTAAAATTGTCCACCTTGAGCGCCTATTATCAGATGCAAGGCAAGACCTCGCTGCTCAACAATCCTCTCTATCTCATGAAGAACGATCTAACTTGGAAAGAGAGACTAGCCAATTAAGAGATTTAACCTCTCAGCAAGATGAGGTAATTGGAGAAATGGAAGGGCGAATATCGCAGATGGTTGATGCTTTAGAAAAGGCTGCGGAAGCGGGTCTAACCTCTGTTACGGCAGATGAAGTCAGAAGCCTGAAGAGCCAATTAGATGCGATGACTAAACAATTCGAAGTAGAACAAGCTGCAAACAAGGCCTTGGAAGAAGAACGCCAACGTCTAAGAGACATTGCAGATAGACTTCGAGGGTTATTAGATGCAAGAGATGGCCGTCTTGGAGAATTAGAAGAACAGTTGGAGCGTGTAATGCAAGGTCCTCGTTCTGTTTCTGCTGAACACGATTACTTGGTTGAGCAAATCGAAGAGTTGAAGAGGCGCTTATTAGAAAGAAATAGAGAATATGAGTCGCTTAGAAGAAGAGAAAGAAGACTCCATAATGATGTATTTGAAAGAGATGAGAGAATTCAACAGATGTCTTTGACTTTGGGAGATATGGAATCCGCATTACAGGACAGAACCGCTGAATTAAGAGAGATTGAGGGTCAAAGAGAAACTATGACTCACCAATTGGATGCAGTAAGACGAGGAGAACGTACTCGAGAAGTTGTTGGAAGAGTGTTTGCCGACTCTTTGTCTCTTGTTAGAAGTCACGATGAGCGAGAAATGAAGCGAGAAAATTATGCAAATTCACCCGACGTTGAAAGAAAATTATCAACTCCTGATGTCAAAGATATGGCGCATCTTGCCGAAGGGGGGCGCGTCAGTTTAGATGTCGAGGAAACCGATATCGAACAAGGAATGGACGTCGATACAAACAGGCCTGCAGCCCCTGGCGGTAGTGGCGACCCTGTAATTTTTGATGATGAAGATTAGACGGGGCGAAAGTCTTGGATTCATTGGAAAATGAAGATGTTTTACTAATTGATGGGCATTGTGGCACATGTTCTAAACTAGGCTCTTTTCTTAACAGAAGAATAAGTCGAAAAACTCCTCTCAAAATTATTGCTCAGCAAGAGGATTTGGGTGTCGAAATTATTTCTAAACTACCGGTTGAAATTCAAAATATAGATTCGGTTATATTGATCCGTAAAGGAACTCCTTACTATTATTCATCTGCTGGAATAAGGTGTTTGCTTTACATGAAATTATGGTGGAAAATAATCTACCCCTTTGCATGGATTACTCCTTTACCGATTAGGAATATTGCTTACAAGACTTTTGCCAAGAATCGACATAGATTTTTCAAATCTAAGAACTGATTGCATCGATTACTGCAGATAGTTTGTTTCTCAAATCATCCATATCGTCTGCATCTTCAGTAAGAGTTCCAGTTACTATCCAATTGGCTCCTGCTTTAGCTGCGATTGATGCTTGTTCTGCAGTTCTAATGCCGCCGCCAACTAATAGAATCAGATTCTCACATTTGGCTGCACTTTGAATTAATGATGGATCTACCTGCTTATCTGCACCACTTCCAGCCTCAAGGTATAATATTTTGAAACCATACATAGAGGCTGTTAATGCATATGAATGGACTAATTCTGCGTCTTCTGATTGGATTAATTCTGCCTCTCCAACCTCTCCAACACGTCCGCCCGGAGCGCAAACAAGATAGCCTGTTGGGAGTGCTTCTACTCCGAACTTGGAAAGATAAGGCGCCCCTCTAAGTTGTTCTCCGACTAAAAATTTCCTCGATGTGGAATTCATTAGCATCATGAAAGTAATGGCGTCCGCTGCTGGTGACAGAGCATGGGCTCCGCCTGGAAAAAGTACAACTGGTATTTTCCATGAATCCTCATCGGCTGATGGGTCTTGACTTGAGGCGAAAACTCGTAATTCTAAGGCCTCTTGAATCGCCACACAAGTAGCATGAACAATCTCATCTGGCGTATCGGTTGAGCCTCCAACAAATATCATTTCACTACCACATTCGATGGCTATAATCGCTCTATTGGCTGCGGTTTCTGGGTCTTGCTTTGCAGGGTCGATAAGGGTGATGTGGCGTGTTGTGTTCCTCTTTGAAGAAATATAGGATAATGTTGATTCTTCGTCCCTAAGCATACGACTCCCCTTATTGCTGGTCTGGCTCCCACTGCATATGTATTACGGGAGTTATTGTGATTATCATAGTGTTATCAACTACCTACAAGAGGGAGGGGCATGGGAGAAGTTGGGCCGCTAAGGAGATTGGCCGAACATACTTCTTCACATAAGAAAACTATTCGATTAGCCTCTGCTTGTTCGATAATCAATAAAATATGGGATTTGGCACCTCCGCTTTTAATCGGGTTAGCGGTTGATGTTGTCGTTTTACAGGAAGATTCATTTCTTGCTGGGATGGGTGTTACAGACCCTTGGAATCAATTGATTTTATTGTCTATAGTTACTTTTGCCGTATGGGGGTTCGAGTCTCTTTTCGAATTTTTTTATGGGGTTTTGTGGCGTAATTTAGCACAAACTGTACAGCATGAATTAAGACTCGATACATTCAATCATGTCCAAAAACAGGGGATGGGGTGGTTTGATGAAAGGCAGAGAGGTGATATTTTAGCCATCCTTAATGATGATATTAACCAGTTGGAGCGTTTTTTGGATAAAGGCGCCAATGATTTACTTCAAGTCAGTACAACTGTTGTGGTTGTTGGGGCAATTTTTATTGCGATATCGTGGAAAGTAGCCCTATTTGCTGTCTTACCAATTCCAATAATTGTGTGGGGGTCTTTTAGATATCAAAGAAGTCTTGAGCCGAAATATGCTACGGTCAGAGATTCTGCAGGAAAGATGAATGCCCTACTGGAAAACGACCTTGCTGGCATGTCGACGATTCAATCTTTTACCGCTGAAGATAGGGAGTCTGCTCGTGTTAAAGATCTAAGTGAGGATTATAGAGAAGCAAATAGGTCTGCAATCAGATTATCTGCAGCATTTACTCCCTTAATTAGAATGGCAATTTTATGTGGTTTTACGGCAACACTACTGCTTGGTGGATGGTTGACATTAGAAGGTACTTTGGCGATTGGCGCCTACTCTGTATTGGTTTTTATGACCCAAAGATTACTTTGGCCTTTAACTCGCCTTGGGGAAACTTTTGATTTATATCAACGGGCTATGGCTTCTTCAACAAGGGTCTTGGATGTATTGGAATCTCCTATGGAAATAGAAGACGGTACTTTTACACCCGAAAATAATGAAATATCTGATTCTGAATTGGTTTTGAAAAATATCTCTTTTGGTTATCCCGAAAGAGAAGAGATTTTTTCGGGACTAAACCTAACAATAGAAGCTGGTAAAACAATAGGAATTGTCGGTTCAACCGGCTCTGGTAAAACCACTTTAGTAAGGCTCCTGCTACGTTTTGCAGATATAGAGGGTGGGTCAATTAGTTGGGTTGGAAAGGACATTCGAGAATGGAAATTGAAGTCATTAAGGTCATCTATCGCATTGGTTGACCAGCACATAACACTATTTCCTACAACCATCTTAGAAAATATAAGATATGGAAATCCTGATTCTAGTGATGAGGATGTTAAAAAATCTGCAATGCTTGCTGAAGCGAATGAATTTATCGAGAATCTACCGGCGGGATGGGATACTATGATCGGGGAAGGCGGACATAGATTATCAGGCGGACAACGTCAAAGATTAGCGATAGCAAGAGCTGTGTTGAAAGACGCTCCTCTGTTGATTCTAGATGAAGCCACCTCTGCGGTTGATAATGAAACTGAGGCTGCGCTTCAACGCTCTATTACCAAGGTCTCACAAAATAGAACTACAGTAATAATTGCACATCGTCTTTCTACCATTAGAAATGCGGACAGAATAATTGTTCTGGATAACGGAAATATTGTAGAAGATGGTAATCATGAGGAATTAGTAAAGTTGGATAAAATATATTCTCGTATGTGGGCTGTTCAAACAGGTAATTATCTTTGAATACCTTTGTGAGTTATTTGAAATCTATTTACATTGAAGGATTAATTAAAATTCATCATGGAGATGAGCCAAGTAGCGAGTTAAACTCACTACCTGGCTCTCTTCGAGTCGTCTTGCAATAGGCATCAATGGCTAACCATTGAAAGCCGTTTTAGCAAGGTTCTATTTTTTAATCACTCTTCAGATCCAGATGCTTTGGTATCCATTGTTGCAGCATACCAAACCATTAGACCGAAAGCAGTCTTGTTGACTACGTCGGCAATGTTGTAGAGGATGTTGAGGTTCTCCATTCCAGAAGCCCCAGCATCTTGTCCCATAATCCATCCGATTGGGTAAATTGCCCATCCGACAGTTAGGATGATTGCCATAGCCTTGAAAGCGAACTGAGTTCCTTCGCTTGCACCGCTGACTTTCTTCTTTGCGTCACCAGCCCATAGTTCATAGATGATGTATGCCCATGCGAGGACACCAATGATAAACAATGGCCATTCCATTCCATCAACTGCTTCAATATCAGATTCTGATAGGAAACCAGCAACTAGCATAACTAGGGAAGCACCGAAGAGTCTCCAGAATAGAGCCGCAGATGCAACTCCAATAGCAGCAAGAATTAGGTAGAACTCAGAAACTTGTAGTGGTACTGTAATCAACCAGTCAATATATCTCATGACTAGTGGTGAAGTTTCGAATTCTTCCCAGTGCTTACGCATGTATGTGTAGTGGTACCATGCAACACCAGTAACTAGTGCAGCAACGGTCATTGATGTACGCCACTTAGGCGCTACATTTTGACGCTCTAGCATGAAGAAAACGGTAGATGCTAGCATCATTGCTGTTGCAAGCCAGAAAGATACAGCGACCATATCGGTCTCATCCATATATCCATCTCCCATTGTATTTGCACTGACGTTTCCTAACGTCAAAAGGCCAAGGGTTCCGATCAAAAGCAGGCTCGATGTTTTCTTCAAATTTGATTTAAACATGTTCATCAAACCGAGTCTGGCCACAATTCACTTATAAATTAGTGTAAAAAATTAACTAACATATGCACGTTTTTACGAGATATAATATGTGCGGAGCATGCATTATTTACATACTATTAGCCAGAATTAAAGGATTTGTGTTGATTGTTAATCTGGAGAATTTCTGTAGCGCCACTTCAATAATTTTTCTAAATTTATTTTTGGGAAATATTTGAGCCATAGCCATGATATTGGTGCCCAAATTAGTGTGTATAACATTACTATGGATGCTGATATTCCTACACCCCATTCATATTGTGTATCAAACCTATGCATCAATGATAATGGGATGAAATGGAATACATATATGGTCAGCGATAGGCGTCCAGTACTAACTAAAAAGGATAGAATGTAACGTTGAATAAATAACCATATCAGAAGTGTTCCTGTTATTGCTGCAATCAAAAAGCCATAATTTGCTGGAAAGAATGTTAAGTATGCCTCAGAACTTGGATGAGCCCATAACTCTCCATTATATTGTGCAATAATGAATGTGATAATACAAAATGACAGACCTAAAATAACGGTCGGAATTGTTTTCTTATCAATTGGTAAAGTTTGATTTTCATTGATTTGTAAAGAGGATACAGTGGCTCCAAGTATGGAAAATATAATCCAAGGAAATAGTGGATAGGTGCCGGTTAGGAATAAATTTGAAAACAATATCGTAATTGAATTATCTGCAACTCTATCTTCCCAATCTCCAGTACCTTGAACCTCTGGAAATAGAATTTGAACTAACATTATTATCATTGTAGAAATTAGAATAAAACTTAGATTCAATTTTATTAAGCAATAATCTATCAAAGGAAAAATAATTGTTAATAGGGCCATTAAGGAAAGTATTCCTGGAGTAAGTGTGTTGAATAGATGTGGTGAAAAAATATTGACTAATATTTGGCAGAGTAAAAGAAAAGTCGCTTGAAATGTTCGAGCTTTAAGATTTAATTTGCTACGCAACATTCCCCAACCAAACAAAGTGACAAACAACGGTGCTGCAAGCCCTCCTAATCCAGATACGAGGTATGCAAGAATGGTTTCTTGGTCGCCATCAAATGGATTCCATGTGGCTGCAGAGTGAACCATCACCATCAATAATACTGCAACTCCTCTAAGAGAGTCAATATGTGCTATTCGGGATGTTTGTGACATCATTCACCTATTTGCTTGGATATATTGGATTGCATTACGGAATATTTGCAAACCTTCTCCTTCCCAATCTCCTAGTGAATTACTAGTTTCTGGGCCAGGGGCGGTTCCACGAGTATGGTCTGGATGTAGCCACTTAGCATAAACTGCTTCAGGGTGGGGCATCAAACCGAAAACCAAGCCTGTAGAGTCACAAATGCCGGCTATATTTCTCATACTACCATTTGGGGAAATTGGGAATGGTAATGGGTCGTCTGTAATACCCATTCCTGGTTCAGTATTTGGATCGACATACCTTACTGCTAATTGATTATTTTTAGCCAGCCTATCAAAATCAATCGCTTCCGGCATTACGAATTTGCCCTCTCCATGCCTTACTGGACAGTCTATTCGAGTGATTCCTTTAGTCCAAATACATGGGCTATTTTGGTCGAATTCAAGAGTAACCCATCTGTCTTCATACCTACCTGTGTCATTTAATGTCAGACTCGCTCTTTGATGGAAATCTGGAAGGGGGTTTTCTGCTTTTGGCCCTGGCAATAAACCGGTTTTAACCAATACTTGGAATCCATTACATATTCCGATTATCGGTTTTCCATCTTCAACAAATTTACGTAATTCATCCCTTAGTGCAAAGCGCATTCTATTGCCCATTAAACGGCCACTTCCCAAGTGGTCTCCGAATGAAAAACCCCCTGGAACGGCTAGAATGTCATAGTCAGAAAGCGATGCTTGTTTGTTGATGAACCTATTGAGATGTACTCTTTCTGCACTCCCGCCAACCA
>MDTB01167019.1_pt1 | contig 11841 bp, 10 predicted proteins | sample 811161 | NCBI WGS metagenome assembly MDTB01 (sample SAMN05326650, study PRJNA326480) | marine metagenome | isolation source: seawater | place: Mediterranean Sea | collected 2009
TGAAGCAATGGAGAAAGGAAAAATTTATTTATCTTATGATGTTGGAAGTGTTAGTAAAATTTCTGAAGTAATAGTAAATAATAATTTTAAACATATGATTGCAAATGTTCAATCATTGTTGAAAAATGAAAGTTTAGTTATAAACTCATGTGTAAATTTACAAAAAAATTATTATAAAAAATATTCAATAATTCAGCTTAAAAAAAAATTTAAAGAAATATTTTGTTAAAAAAACAATTTTCGTTATTAATGCCAGTTCATAGATCAATCGAATTTCTTGAGCTAAAAAAAGCAATTAATTCTTGTTTAAAAAATTCTATGCTTCCGAGTCAATTATTAATTATTATCAATGGCAACATAAGTAATCAAAAAAAATTATATTTATATGAATTAAAAAAAAAATTTAAATTTATTGAAATATTTTACTGTAAAAAACTTGGTATTCAAAATGCGCTCAATTATGGAATAAAGAAATGTAAATATGATATAATCTTCAGAGCTGATGCAGATGATTTTAATTTTAAAAATAGATTTGAAAAACAACTTAACTTCTTTATCAAGAACGATTTAGATATTTTAGGTTGCGAAAATATTGAAATTTATAATAAAAATTTTTTATATAAAAAAAAGATAAATAAAAATCCTAAAATTATAGATTTTATTTTTCGAAATCCACTTAATCATATGACGGTTGTTTTTAAAAAGAAAAAAATTCAGTTTTTAGGAGGTTATCCAGATATTCCGTATAAAGAAGATTATGCTCTATGGTTTAAAGCATATTTATCTAATTTTAAAATTAAAAACATGAATGAAGCTTTAGTATATTCAAATATAAATAGTAATTTTTTTAAAAGAAGAAAAAACTTTAAAAGTTTATTTTCAGAGATTAAACTTTTACAATTTATATTAAAATCTAACTATTTGATTGGTTTTTTAATGCTATTTATTTGTTTAATAAGAAGTTCGTTTTTACTACTTCCTAACAATATTTTTGAAAGTATATATAAAACGATATTAAGAAAAAAAATAGTTTAATGATGAATAAAAATATAACCAATTTCGTCTCTATGATTAGAATTGATCACTGGTTTAAAAATATTTTTGTATTTCCGGGAATAATATTTGCAATTTTGCTTACAGATGAAACATTTAAATTTCAAAATACTTTTTATTATCTAGGTTTATTATTTTCTATATGTTTAATCGCTTCATCAAACTATTTAATAAATGAATACTTAGACTCTAAGTTTGATAAATATCATCCTGTAAAAAAAAATAGACCAGCAGTAAAAAATAAATTTAAATTAATTCATGTTCTTATAATTTATTTTTCATTAATAGTTTCAAGTTTTATAATTGCTTATGATGCTAATTTAAAATTTAAATTATTACTGTTATTACTTTTAGTAATGGGAGTTTTATATAATGTAAATCCTATTAGACTAAAAGACAAACCCTACTTAGATATACTTTCAGAGTCTTTGAATAATCCTATAAGACTACTTTTGGGATGGTATCTAGTCAGTGATGCTATCCTGCCACCTTCTAGTTTAATTTTAAGTTTTTGGATGGGAGGAGCCTTTTTGATGACCATTAAAAGATTTGCTGAAATTAGATCGGTGAAAAAAAACTACTTAAACAAATATAGAACATCATTTAAATACTATACTGAAAATTTACTTCTATTAAAATCTTTCTTTTATTCTTTAATGACTGCTTTTTTTTTAGGAATATTTTTAATAAAATATCGAATAGAATATTTGATAACTTTCCCATTCTTATCACTATTATTTGTTTATTATTTATCAATTGGATTAAGTAAAAATTCAATTACTCAAACACCTGAAAAACTATATAAAAATAAATATTTAAACTTGATAGTTATTTTGAATGTTATTGTTTTTTTGATTTCAACAATTTTTGATTTTAACAATCTTGAGATTCTAACTAAGTCAATAAACTTTGATTAATTTTATTAAAAAAAATTTAGATATAATAATTTATATATTTATTTTTATTTTATTTTACAAAAGTCTGTTTTTTTATGGTGACTTTGTAAGAGATGATTGGTCAATCAAATCTCTATATCATTTAAATTTTTTTGAAGCATTTAAAGGAATATTTACTCCTTTTTCAAATCGACCATTTGCAGCATTATTTTTTGCAATTACGTCAAGATTTAGTGATGAATTTATATTTTATTTAAGTTTAAATTTTATTTTAATTTTAATTTCCTCTTATTTAATAATTTCAAGTTTATATTTTATAAATATTACTAAAAAAATTAAAAATTTTTATATTTTTTTGACACTGTTTCCGTTATTTTCATATTCTGTTATTTTCTCAAGTGGGATGCAAATAACTGGCAATTTATCTGTTTTAATATGGAGTTTTTCTTTTTATTTGCAAAATCAATTTGTGAAAAAAAAAAAATTTTCATTATTAATTATTTCTAATTTATTTTTGTTATTAATGCTTCTAACTTACGAAAGTGCATTACCACTTTTGTCACTTAATATTATGGTTTTATTCTTTTTTAAAAGAGATTTTATATTTAAATATTTTTTTATATTAATCCTAACAATCATTTTAGGAATAATTATTCAAAAAGTAGTAATAGGTAATTTTTATTCTGATATATCTAGATTGAGAATTGAAAATTTAAGTTTCAATAAAATTTTATTTTATTTTTTTGGAAATAGTGTCTTGTTATTCAACAATTTTTTTGTTTTATTTCAAAATTTTTTTTCGAGCATAAAAAATATATATTTAAATAAATTATTATTTGGAGAATATCTATTAATAATTGTTTTATTATATGTTGTAATTTGCAACAAAACACAAAGTATAAAAAAAAATATTGTACATAAAAAAGAAATTATATTATTTAGCGTTACATCTTTAATATTATGTTTTTTATTTATAGTATTAATTCATACTTTAGCATTATCTGGAACAAATATTTATGGATATAATAATAGAGCTTTAATATCATTAAGTTTTATCTTACCATTATTTTTAATTATTATTGGGGAAGTATTAAAACCTAAAAATTCAAAAATTTTATTTTTTTTTTATAGTTTGGTTGTTTTTACAAGTTTTATTTTGATTTTAGACAAAAACGTTGAATATGTTAAATATAGAAATTTAACTGTAAAAAAAATAATTTCCGAATATAACGAAAATACTGATAAAAAAAATTATTTATTATTTATTGATCATTATGGTCATAAAGATAGAATTTATCAAAAAGTTACATTTATAAATGATAACTTTGATTATAGACATTTGCTAGAAATTGAGAGCAAGAATTCTTTAATGGGAACATCTATAAATAAAAATAAATATTGCAACAAAACATTTTGGGATAGTTATTTTAAGACCTATATCGAAAAATGGTTTAATAAAAATAATAACATATATGTTTTAGATCCAAAAAATAGTGATTTTAAATTCAATCTTTTTAATGATTTAAATGAAGTATGGCTCTATTTAGATGAGAATTTAAAATGTGAAACACAAACTTCTAGCCAAGAAAATATGAATATATATCTTAAAAAAAAAGGTAATCAAAACTTTATTAACGATAGTTTACTTTTAAAATTTGGAATTAAATTTTATAACAAATATTTATCAAAAAATTTTGTTGAATAATTTTTCTTTCATTTTTTGTCCAATTTCATAATAGTTATTTCCAATATGGCAATCTTTTCTTAACTTTAAATATTTAAGCTGATTGTCAATTTTATTTATTTCAGAAAAATTAGTATCTATTTGTTTAAGTGTTTTATCATAGAAATTCAAAATTAATATTTTTTCATAATTATAGATTTTATAAATGTAGGTATGGATATGTATATATTTTTGACCTTCTTTTTTTTGATAGGAAGGGTCCAAATTACTAACAAATATATCCCAATTCTGTATAGGTATAAATTTTGATTTTAAATATCTTCCTTCATTTTCTTTTAAATATCTGTCTAAATCCCATGAAGCATTAAATATTTCTACTCCATTTACATAGCACGGTCCATGAAATAAGACTAAATTTTTTTTTTCATCGATTTCTTTAAAGATTTTATCATTAACAATATTTTCCTGAAATTTTTTTGATTTAATCCAGTTAATGGACTCATTAATAAAACCTGAAATCGTAAATAATAAAATAAACCATAAAGAATAAAAAGTTTTTTTGTTTGACGAAAAAAATAATAAAAAAATAAAAAATATTGTTACAGAGGGGCCAAACATTGTTCTAGAAAATATTCCATTACCAGTATAACCGTAAGTTCCAATTGTCAAAACTGCTGAATTAAGAGGAATCGTAATTAGCAATATTACAAAACTTAAATAAAATTTCAGATTTTTAGATTTTCTATTTTTATAAATAATAAAAAAACAAATAAATAAAATTATCATTGATATTATTGCTAAAAATGATCCTAAATAGTAAAAACTAGATGTGTAAATAGAATAAAAAAATCTAATTAAATTTTCTATACTTTGAGTAAAAATATTCACTAAATCTAAACTATGCATTTCTCTTTTTTTATAAAATAAAAAAAATATTTGGACTAGTAAGGACAAAAAGAAATATTTTTTAAAAACTTCTTTATTTATTAGATCATAAATATAAAAAATAATTACAAATGGGAGATAAATAAAATATAAATTTTCATAACTATTAAATGATAAAAATAAAAAAAAAATAGAATAAAAAATATTGTTTCTTATCAAAAAAAGTAGATGAACTAAAAATAATAAATAGGATATTTCAATATGCACACCAGTTAACCAAAATTGACCACCAAAGTTAAATGGAAGAAAATACCAAACTAAAATAATTAAAATTAAATAATGATCAATTAATAAATTATTTTCAAGTTTTGATAAAAATTTTTTACTAATTATAAATTTAAAATAAATAATTAATAAACTTATGCAAAATGTTATAAAATATAATATTATAGGAAATTCTCCTAAGTAAGCCATAAGGACATATATAGGGTAATTTATATGTCTTTTGACACCAATCTCTAATGTTAAATTTCTTAGTGCATGTTCTGCTTTACTTAATTCATTTGTAACAAAAAACCCCCAATCATCATTGTAGAAACCAAATTTAATTATTACAAATATATTTAATGTTAAAAATAAAAATAAATAAAATAAAAAAATTTTTTTTTTTTTTATTAATTCCATATTTTAAATACTAAAATCTGATAAATAAAATAAAGACCACTGATTGTTTTTAATTTTGAAACTCCATATACTCTTTTTTTTTCTCTACTTGGAATTTCTACAATATTAAATTTTTGTTTAATACTTCTTAAAATTATATCTAATTCAATCCCAAAATGATTTTCCTTTGTCTTAAGATTGATGAATTTTTCTTTTTCAATCGCTTTAAGACTATAAAGAACGTCAGAAATTTCTGTATTAAACAACTTGTTTAATAGTATTGATAGAAAGTCTGTGCCCATAGCTCTTATAAACCCACCCCAGGAGATATTTGCGGTTAAGTCATAACTTCCACCAGTTTTCCTGCTACAAATAACCAAATCCACATTATTTTGTATAATATTATTATATAAAAGAGGTATATCTTCCTCTTGATGAGACCCATCTGAATCAAAAAAGATAATATATTTTTTTGTGCAATTTTCAGCACCAACTCTTTGTGCATCACCTTTTCCAAGGTTATTATCTAGTAGATACTTTACATTATACTTTTTACATATTTCATCAGTACCATCCTTCGAATTACCATCAACTATTGTTATATCATTAGTATATTTGAGCAACTTAGGTATAATAAAACTTAAATTTTTGGCTTCATTTTTACTTGGAACAATTATGTTTAAATTATCTAGCATAACTTGTTATACACCAAATATAGTATTTTCAAATTATAAATAAATTGAAACAAATTTATGAAATATGCACCTATTGCTTTTTTTGTGTACAATAGACTTAGCCATACAAAAAAAGTTATTAAATCATTAAAAGAAAATAAACTATCAAAAGATACAAAGATATATATTTTTTCTGATGGACCTAAAAATAAAAGTGATATTTCAAAGATAATTGCTATTAGAAAATTTTTAAAAAAAATTAAGTTTTTTAAAAAAATAATTTTCAAGTTTAATAAAAAAAATTTAGGTTTATCCAGATCATTTATTTCAGGAATTTCCTATGTTTTGAAAAAAAATGACAAGATAATTGTTTTAGAAGATGATAATGAGGTAAGTAAGTATTTTTTAAACTACATGAATGATGGTTTAACAATTTATAATGAGGATAAAAAAGTATGTTCTATTTCAGGATATTCTTACCCAATAAATTATACTGGTAAATTTCAAACTTTTTTTATTAAAGGAGCTGACACATGGGGATGGGGCACTTGGAAAAGAGCGTGGAAAAATTTCGATACAAATGGAAAAAGATTGCTTAATCAAATAAAATCTTCTGGAAAAGAGTACGAATTCAATTTTTTTGGCTCAATTGATTTGACCAATATGTTAGATGAACAAATAAAAAAAAAAAATGATAGTTATACAGTTAGATGGATGGCATATAATTATTTAAAAAATAGATATATTTTATATCCTACTAAAAGTTTTGTTAAAAATATTGGAAATGAAGGATCTGGTCAACATGGTTTAAAGTCCAATATATATGATGTAAATTTAATTAAATATTATAAAAAAATTATCAAAATAAAGAGTGTTGAAAACTCTTACTTTAAAGAAAAAATTGCTAATTATTTCTTTTCTCAATCTATTTTTTCAAAATATCTTAAATTTTACAAATTTTACAAGTGGCTTAGTTATAAATTTAGATAAAAAATGTATATTAAAAAAATATTTAATTATTTTATTTTAAGACCATTATGCGAATTTATTGTAAGTTTTACTAATATTTTTAACCGTAATATTTTCGTTATAATTTATAATTTTTTTAACTTTTTAACTTTAAATAATAAGTATATTGATTTTAAAGATAAAGTTTACTTTATAAAAGATAGAAAAAAAAAATGGTTTTTTTCTCACAAAACACGAGCCTGGATTTATTTTAAAGGTTTAAAATATAGAAGTGAAGAATTAAGAAATGAATATTTGCTAAAAAAAATTCCCATAAGAAAAAATGACATTATAATAGACTGTGGTGCAAATGTGGGCGACTTTTTTTTATGCTTTAATAAAAAAATTAATTATATTGGTATTGAACCATCCCCAAAAGAGTTTTTTGTTTTAAAAAAAAATATAGAAAATCAAACTTTAGTTAATAAAGCCTTATGGAAAAAATCTATTAATAAAAAAACTTTTTTTGTGTCCTCTGAAGATGCAGACTCGTCACTTATAGAAATTAATAAATTTGAAAAAAAAATCAAGATTGATACTGTTACTTTGGATGAATTGTTAAAAAATAAAAAAAAGAGAATTAAATTACTTAAATTAGAAGCAGAGGGTGCAGAACCAGAAATATTATATGGTCTTAATAAAAAGATTAATTTGATAGATTATATTTCTATCGATGCTGGATTTGAAAGAGGAAAATATTTGGAATCAACTTTAGTGCCATGTATTAATTATTTAAGTAAAAAAAATTTTGAACTAATTGGTTATTCAAATACTAGAATTGTAATATTATTTAAAAATAAAAAAAATTTAAAATGAAAATAATTTTATTAACAGGGTGTGCTGGATTTATTGGGTTCCATACTGCCAAAAAACTTTGTGATAAAAATATCTTTGTGATTGGTGTAGACAATTTAGACCCCTATTATGATGTTGAATTAAAGAAAGAAAGAATTAAATTTTTAAAAAAATATTATAAAAATAAATTTAAATTTCTTAATTTAGATATTAATGACCTTAAAATTCTAAAGAAAATTAAGAAAAATAAAATTGATTATATTATACACTTGGCTGCACAAGCTGGTGTTAGGTATTCAATTAAAAATCCAGATAAATACTTTGATAATAATATTAAAGGTTTTTATAATATACTAAAAACTGCAGTTGATAAAAAAGTTAAACATTTTATCTATGCTTCTAGTAGCTCTGTTTATGGAAATAATAATTCTAATCCCTCAAAAGAAATAAATAATACCGACAAACCTCTATCATTTTATGCTGCCTCAAAAAAGTGTAATGAAGTTATGGCATATTCTTTTAGTAATATTTATAAAATTCCAACAACTGGATTAAGATTTTTCACAGTGTTTGGTCCCTATGGTAGACCAGATATGGCCCTATTCAAATTTACAAAAAAAATTATTAATAATAGATCAATTGAACTATTCAATAACGGAAATCATGTAAGAGACTTTACGTACATTGACGATATTGTAGATGGTTTGTATAAGATAACAAACACAATTCCAAAAACAGACATCCCTTACGAAATAATAAATATTGGTAGTGGCAAACCTAGAACTTTAAACTATTTTTTAAAGATAATTGAAAAAGTGCTAAAGAAAAAATCTAAAAAAAAATATTTAGTATATCAAAAAGGAGATGTTTTAAAGACAAGTGCTGATATCTCATATTTAAAAAAGAAAATTAATTTTAAAACAAATATTGATTTTGAAATTGGTATTAAAAACTTTATTGAATGGTATAAGAAATTTTATATTTAATTTTTTTATGCGGATATTCAAATACTATTCAACTAATTTTTCAAGCTGATTTGAATAATATCATTTTTTTAAAATAAAATATTGTAATTTTATAAATCCTATGACAATGCTAATAAAATAATGAAAAAAGTTAAATATCCTCTGCTATCAAACGCATTTAACAAGAAGGACATTGATCTTGGTATAAAAGTTTTAAAATCAAAATATATTACAATGTCAAAACATACGACAAAATTTGAAAAATATTTTGCAAAAAAAATGAATTGCAGATTTGCATTAATGGTTAATTCTGGATCATCTGCAAATTTACTTGCAGTTTCGACAATTATAAATCCATTAAGAAAAAATAGACTAAAGGCCGGTGATGAGGTTTTAATTCCAGCTGTGTGTTGGTCTACTTCTTTATGGCCATTAGTTCAAAATAATCTGAAACCAGTCTTTGTAGATGTTAATATAGATGACTTTAATATTTCAATTGATGATTTAAAAAAGAAAATTACAAAAAAAACCAAAGCCATTATGTGTTTACATATATTGGGCACATCATCAAATATGATAGAAATTTATAAAATTGCACGAGAAAAAAAATTAGAATTGATTGAGGATACATGTGAAAGCTTAGGAGCAAAGTATGGTGATAAATTTTTAGGAAATTATGGAAATTTTGGTACATATTCATTTTATTATTCGCATCAAATTACCTCTGGAGAAGGTGGGATGATTGTATGTAAAAATAAAGAAGATTATGAAATATTAAAAATGCTTCGTTCACATGGATGGTCAAGAGACACTTTAAATCACAAAAAATATTCGTCAAAATATAAAAATTTAGATGAAAGATTTTTATTCGTTAATTCTGGTTACAATTTGAGGCCAACTGATATTCAAGCTACAATAGCACATAATCAATTTAAAAGGTTAAAAACTTTTATGAAAAATCGAGATGAAAACAGAAATAAAATTATTTCTAAACTTAAAAAGAACAAAAAATGGGATAACCAATTTAAATTTGTACCAACAAGAATAAAGGTAACACCAAGTTGGTTTGGATTGCCTTTCATTATTAATGAAAAATATTTAAATAAAAAGAAAACTTTTATAAAATATCTTTCTTCTAAAGGAATTGAAAATAGACCGATTTTAAGTGGTAATTTTGTAAATCAACCCTCAGCAAAACTATATAAGTTGAATAATAGATCTTATCAGTTCCCTAATTCTGAGAAAATACAAGAACAAGGTTTTTTTATAGGGCTTCACACAAAAAAAATATCATCTTCAGAACTAAATTTTTTAATTAATCATCTTTTAAAAATTAATGAAATATAAGATAATTGGTTTAACTGGATACAGAGGTGTTCTAGGTAAAGAAATAATAAAACAATTTAAAAATTTTAAAATAATATCTTATAAAAATGATATTAGAGATACTCAAAAAATAAAAAAATGGTTATCAAAATATAATTTTGATGCAATAATTCATTTAGCTGCGATTGTACCAACCTCTGAAGTTCTAAACGATAAGAAAAAAGCTAAAATAGTTAATTACGACTCAACTAAGGAATTAATAAACAAAATAATTGATTTAAATAAAAAAAATATTTGGTTTTTTTATGCATCAACATCTCATGTTTATAATTACACAGATAAAAAAATAAAAGAAAGTCAAGTATGTAAACCAATAAATTATTATGGATATACTAAATATTTAGCAGAAAAATATTTAATTTCAAAAAAGGATATGAATATTTGTATAGGGAGAATTTTTAGTTTTTCATCAAAAAGTCAAAAAGGAAATTTCTTTATTCCATCAGTAATTAAAAAACTTCAAGATAAAAAAAAAAATATTGTAGAATTTGATAATGTTAATCACGAAAGAGATTTTTTAACAATTGAAGAAATAGTTAAAGCGATTAAAATTTTATACATTAAGAGAAAAAAAGGAATTTTTAATATTTGTTCATCTAAGAAAGTAAAATTAAATGATATCATCATTGAACTTAATAGATATTTTAAAAAGAAAATTTTAATAAAATCTAAAAATAAAAAAAATTTAAAGCTTATAGGTGATAATAAGAAAATAATGAAACTTGGATGGAAGATTAGAAATAATAACTATCTTGAAAAATTAAATAAAATATTTCTTAAAACTTAAAAATGATTGATAGGTTTTCTAAATTTAAAATTATTGACTATTTCATATTGGTTATCCCAATTTTTTACGTTCTTGGATCACCATTTATAAATTTATGTACAATAGTTTTTTCATTAATTTTTTTAGTGGATTCTTTTAATAAAAAAAACTGGAGTTGGATCAAAGAAAAATGGGTAATATTTTTTCTAATATTTTGGATTTACAATATTATTAATAGCTTTTTTGCCATAGAAACTTTAAAATCACTCAAGAGTTCTTTTTTTTATATAAGATTTTTATTGTTTGCATTATGTATTTATTATTTAGGTTTTAAGTATTTGTCTCTTAAAAAGGTATTATTCTTTTGGTCGATAATTATTTCGTTTATATCATTAGATATATATGTGCAGTATTTTTTTGGGTATGACTTTTTTGGGTACAAGGCTATTCATATCCCAAGATATTCGGGGCCATTTGGTAGCGAATTAGTTGCAGGAGCTTATTTATCAAGACTAATTCCTCTAATTATACCCTTATTTTTATTATACTTTTTCAACTTTAAATTTATTTACAAAATCTTAATTTGTGGATTAACCTTATCTCTCTTTTTTTCTGTGATGTTAACAGGTGAAAGGGCCAGCTTCTTATTTATTTTAGCATTTCTTTTTTTATATATATTTTTTGTATTCAGAAAAAATATTTCAATTTTAATAAAACTTTCTATTATAATAACTTTAATTACAGGAATTTTAGCCAACGTACCAGAAGTCAAGAAACGTTATAGTGATTTCTATAACATAATACAAAATTTTACCGAGTCATCATATGGAAAATTATATTCTTCAGCGTTTCAGTTATGGAAACTCAATAAAATTTCAGGTGTTGGTTTTAAAAACTTTAGGGTAAATTGCGATATTGAAGTATCAGACATAAGTAACAACAATCATCCATTATGTTCAACACACCCACACAATTTTTATTTAGAAATTCTCTCAGAAACTGGCATTATAGGTTTAATCATTTATAGTATTTTTTTGTTTCATTTATTCACAAAAATATTTCGCAA
>MDTB01086841.1_pt1 | contig 11840 bp, 6 predicted proteins | sample 811161 | NCBI WGS metagenome assembly MDTB01 (sample SAMN05326650, study PRJNA326480) | marine metagenome | isolation source: seawater | place: Mediterranean Sea | collected 2009
AACATAGATGTTACCGGAGGAGTCAGAAGCTAACCCATATGGTTGGTTGAACCTGGCAGTTGAACTTGCACCATTTGTAGATCCGGCAGTTCCTGACCCTGCAAAAGTAGTTACGTTGCCTTCTCTGTCTATCTTGCGAATCTTGTGTCCATATCTGTCCGCAATGTATAGGTTTCCATAAATATCTCCAGTCATGCCAACTGGATTATTGAAGGAAGCCATGTTGGACTCCATATAGGTAAGCTTGACTGTCATGGAGCGAGTATAAGCGGCACAACCCGAAGAATGAGCTGTCATCCTCAACTTGAAACCTGAATATGGCCTGTACCAGGATTCTCCTCCATATTGAGAGAAATCCTTTTGGGTATAGTAATTAGTATTTCGTGGACGTGGTGCTCTCCAACCGTGGTAGGAGATGTTTTGTCCATCTGCATCAGTTAAATAGACATACATCCAGGAACAATAATTACCCCAGTTCTGGTCTGCAAAATCCCCCCAAACTTCCAACTTGAGCGGCAGCTTGGAGCCACTGCCGCCAATGTTTGTTTTAGAGTATGAGCTTGGGTAACTCTCGTAGGAGGTACCTACATATCCTGAAAAACTATGAGTCTCCTCTCCCTGAACAATTTCCATTGAACCGTCATCGGAGCCCGCGCTGCCTGTACCTGCAATTGTGGTAACAATGCCTTGAGGACTAATCTTGCGTATCAAATGGTTTTCGGAGTCAGAAACATAAACATTCCCGGAGCGGTCAGAGAAAACTCCTCTAGGGCTTTTGAAAGTTGCTGAAGCTGCCGACCCATCCGCGTGACCTGAGTTGATTGTTCCTGCCAGTGTGGTAACATTCCCTTGAGGGTCGATCATGCGGACCTTGTTATTACCTTGGTCTGCAACAAAAATATTACCTGCCATGTCAACATTTAAACCAATCGGCCAGTTAAATGAGGCTGATGTACCCTGTCCGTTTGCACTCCCGTATGAACCTGTGCCGGCAAAGGTGGTGACATCCAAGTCAACATTTAAGTTAATATTATATTTCTGGTTACCGTCAGAAGCTGAATCATTTTTTCCTGTAACAGTAACAGTCTGCGGTGTGTTCCAGTTTGCATTTGTGAAGGTAAGTGTTGCTGGACTTACTGTCCCCTCTGAAGTATTACTGCTGCTGACATTAACTTTAACTGAAGTTGCAGGATTCCAGACATAGAGATACATGCTGGTTGCAAGTTTCTGCATTGGTCCAGGAATCGCGCCAGCATGTCTGCCTACAGCCCCAGCACAGTTCCACCAATCACCTGTAGCCCCATTACCATCGATCACACAACTGTTACTTTCTGAATTTCCGAGACCCTTTAGAGCACTAGCTGATGTTGCATAGCCTGATGTGCCAATCTCCTGGAATCCGGTTATTGTTCCATCAGTAAGCCATGAGGTCTGGGTCCAGGTAGCTTCCTTCTTAATACCATCTTCATCTACTTCTCTACCTCCCCAGACTTGCTTAAATTTATATTTTCCACTTGAATCGGAATAATTGTTTTTGTTCAGGTTGCCGATCGACATGAAGGTTGACTCGCTAGAGTCATTTGCATTTTCAAGGAAAGTCGTTCTGGCGTTTGCTGAAAAAAGATTCTCATCACTGTTAGCCTGCTTGGCAATCAGTTCCCAACTGCCACCCTCAGGTGCATTTTTAAGAGAGATATTGAATGTTGAAGTTGTTCCTGATTCAGATGTGTGGCCTGTTGGGGCGCTTATGTTATAGAACTCGCTAGATGGTGCTGTTGGAGCAGTTAGAGACTGAGCAGGAGATTGAAGCAGGGCAACATTGAATGTAGAAGTTGTTCCTGCTTCAGTAGTGTGACCTGTAGGATTGCTTATGTCATAGAAATCACTTTCTGGTGATGATTGTACTGGTGGTGCTGTTGCTGCTGGAGATTCTTCAAGGGCAACCTTAAAAGTTGCTGCATTGCCACCTTCTTTTGTATTGCCGGTCTGGTTTAAACCACCGGCAATATTGGTTATTTCAAAGAAATCACTTCCAGAAACTGAAGGTGCTGAAGGTGCTTCAGGCGCCGGAGATCCTCTAAGACGTACTTTAAAAGTTGTTGCATTGCCGCTTTCATCAGTGTTAGGCCCAATTGCCGAAATACTATAGAAATCACTTCCAGAAACTGAAGGTACTGGAGGAGCTGGATGAGCTGGAGATTCTTTCAAGGCAACCTTGAAAGTTGATGTGCTTCCGTCTTCTGCAGTGTTACCAGAAATGTTAGTAATGCTGTAGGAATCACTTCCTGATACAGAGGGTGCTGAAGGTGCTGAAGGTGCTGGAGATCCGCTAAGGGCAACCTTAAAAGTTGTTGCACTTCCGCCTTCTTTAGTGTTTCCAGAAATGTTACTCACCTCAAATAAGTCACTACCTGTAACAGATGGTGATGCAGGCGCTGGATGTGCTGGAGATTCTTTCAAGGCAACTTTGAAAGTTGCTGTGCTACCACCCTCGCCTGTGTTACCGGAAATGTTAGTTATATTATAGAAATCATTTCCTGATGTAACAGGTGCGGCAGGCACCGGGCCAGCAGGAGATCTGTCGAGTTTAACCTTGAAAGTTGCCGAGCTTCCGTCTTCTTCTGTGTTTCCGGAGATGTTAATGACCTCAAACAAATCACTTTCTGTGGTAGACGGTGCTGCTGGAGCAAACAGTTTAGGAGTTGCATCAAGAGCAACATTGAAAGTTGCTTTTGTACCGTCTTCTTCTGTATGACCGGATATGTTTGTGATGTTATAGAAATCACTGTTTGGTGCTGAAGGAGCTACAGGTGCAGACTGAGGCTTTACCGCTAATGAGCCTGCATTTGTAACTGAGCTTTCAAAATTTGCACTTCCAGTAATTTCTAAATTAGCACCACTTTTAACTTCTACTGATCCTGTAATATCTCCTTCAAATCCACTCCATGATACAGATGTCCCCTCACCAATAATGTAGTCTAGCGCCAAATTGGATCCACATCCTGATTGGGTAATTCCTTGGTATTGACCAAAAGTAGACTGTTCAGAAAGATCTCCACTAGTTGTAGAGACGCACTGGTCTGGAGTAGACTGCAGTACAGGAACCATAGTTACTCCTGCAATCACCAAAAAAGCAAACAGATAGCGTGGACTCAGTATTTTTTTAAGTAATCCCATAAAAATGGCTAAAAATTCAAATACTTTTTAGTTTGTTAAGTCTTACTCCACAACTGTATTTTGCAGTGGACCAGTCCACTGCAAAAGTGTTGATGAAAGATTATCACCAAGACTGACTGTGTCTGATCTAACAATTGAGTTGTTTTGTACCTGCACAAAAAATACAGACTGTGGGTTAGCAGCTTCTGTTGTTGAAGCATCATAGTCATTCTTAAAGTCATAAGGGCCATAAGTTTTGTTATCTATCCCTGGACCAGACAATACCAGTTTGAAATCCTGTACATCAAGATCAGTTACATCTTCTACATACACCAAATACGTCCCGTCTCCAACTTCCTCATTGTCTGTTGCCCATACCTGAACTTCATTGTCACTAGAGGTACTACCGTCCTCCAGTTGGATCAAGTCTCCTGTAACCGAATATGTTTTATTGGCAGAATTACTGTAAACCCAATATCGAAGCCCCCTTGAAGAATTGTCAAAAGTACCGGTTTCTTCCTGATAGGTCCAATCAGGGAAGTAATATGAATGAAGATCAGGATCAAGTCCGTCAGTCCACGTAAGTGTAAAGCACATCGTTGCTGAATTTGCACATGCATCGTATGTAATATAACCCAAAGTCGTTGTATTAGTTTCTTCATTTACTGAGAGTTTTAACTGCAGCTCATTGGCCCCGTGAGTAAGAGGAATCTGGGTCGCAGTTGAGAATAATGAGGTGTAGGTTACATTGTCTGTTCCTTCGTATATCATCCAACTTTGAATATCTATAGGTGGAGTAACATCCACAATAGTTGACCCTCCAACACTGTTTACCTGCATAATGGAAATTACCTGCGTGATGTTGTCTTTGTATTCATTTGGAACATTAAGGACTACCGTACCCGCAGCAGTTGCATAAGCGCTTGTTCCAACCTGAGAAATTGTGAGGTTGTCGAAACTAAACCATTCAAGTTCAACTAGATTTGGTTCTAACTGTACGTCAATCAATTCTGAAGGACTATTTACGTTAAATGCCTCATTTGATGGAATAAATCCCTGAAGATCAATATCGTAACTGTATGTATCGTAGGCTACATCTGTAAATTCTATATTTTTGCTGCTGTTATCATCATCACCAATAGTGAAATCCTGAGTTTCTATTACATACCCTGCTGCAGAGTTCAGTTTGGCAGAACCTGTACTACCAGCAATCATTCCAGCGCTGCTACTGCTGCTTATTTGAAAGGTAACGTCAGAGAAAGAGATAGCCCAGAATTCAACTGAGACTGTTTTGGAATTTGTTTCGGAGTCAATTGTAAAAATTCCAGATTGACCAAATCCATCAGGTGTAATTGCTCCTCCTGTAAAATCATTCAAATTATAATCGTCTCGGAAAAAATATAGGCAGAGTTTAATATTTGTGTCCAGCGGAACCAAGAATTGTGCACTTTGAGTAGTAATATCAACTAATGACCTACTATATTCCATACCTGTGGTTGCAGTGCGTGTTTCGCATGGAATAGAGGGTACAAGTACAGCTAAGATGGTTTTAGCATCACTGCTAGTCATGGTTGAAGTGGCTAACCTTGAGTGTGCAGTTCTTCGATGGGAAGAATCGTTAAGATTAATCCTCATGTTTGCATATCCACTGGTCTCAACTTCTATATCAGAACAGGAAACAGGGAATACGATCGTGATCAATAAACAGATTAAGATGTGTCTGTTGCTAAGTCTCATCTTATTACTTAATTATTAAATACTTGTTTGAAGTTAAAGGTCTTATTTCCAGCACAATTTTAAGAAATATATATTTAATTTAATATTTATTCTTGATCAATAATTGATTTAGCTGCATCTCCATAACTACTAACGGTTTGTAAAGGTCATGCTCAGGGTCAAGGTTTTAGTTTTTATTGCATCAATAGCGTTTTCTGCGGCACCAATCAACTCGTTTGTTTCTTCAATACGGTCAAGCCAATCGTCATCTAATCCTCTTTCAGCCCTCTGTGAAAAATCATCTATTGGTTTCGCAGGCCCCGGTATAATTCCGTCCATACTACCTCCTGGACCAAGGGAAGTAACTTCAGAAGGGTAAGAGCCTTCCTTTACCTGTGAATATTGTCCAGCTGAGACAGTTGTAACAGCATCTGGGGCTTCAACTGAGGAAAACTCAACTTTACCGTCTGTTGTTCCCAATTCAGTAATAGGATCAGGAAGGTTTGGATTGGTCCTGCATTTTCCATCAGTTCCACGTACGCCAATAAGTGCAGAAACAGTACGCATTTCAAATCTTCTTTTTTTTGGACGAAGTTTTGATTTTTCAAGTTTTGCAAGCTTACCTTTAAGTCTTGCAGCTAGATCTTCATTGTTATTTTCAGACTGTCCCGTTTCTTTTTCAGTGTTGTCTTCCAAGCCTTCATCATTTTCTAAATTTTCTGAAAGAGGCTTTACACTGAAATTAAGTCTTCCAATCAGCAATGCCACGCTGTTACCCTCCACTGAACTATCATCCAACTTGAAGAAGCTATTGGAATATAATTTAACTGTATCCTCTCCGTTTCTAAGGTAAAGCGAAACATCAGTTTTTGTTCCAGTTTGCAGCCTGTCATTTGCCAAAAGCTGAAGCTTTTCTCCACTTGTATTTATAATTTGGCTTTTTCCTTCCCTTATGAGCTTTACAGTACCTGAATGTAGCTCCATGCTATTCTGAGCTCCCAATTTGTCTGTTTGCAGTAAAAGCAAACATATCACTGACGCAAAGATCAGGGATATTATTTTTTTTAAATATAAAATTAAATGCATATTCATATTAGATATTTCAAAATAACCACATATATTGTAGCAAAACCTGATTTTCGCTATATGTGCGTAATGCATCGTTGGAGGACTGTTTAATTTGACTTAAATCCAATCCAAAAATGTTCGAAAGATTGAATGCATATTTGCTGTTTAATGTTATTTCATCTTTTTTATTCTTCACAACCAAGTTAGTTGACAGATCAGGGTTCTTGTAATTCTGGTTACTGTTATTAAAATCAAGACCAAACACCCATGGTGACCAAGAATAAGTGCCACCAGCATTAATGCTAGTAGTCTGGTAATTTTTAGTGGGCTCACTGAATCCCGTTGACTGTGAGTCTACGCTTGCTAAAAACCTGAAATCCTCCCAACGTGTTTTAGTGGCTATAGATGCCTGTGTCAAAGTACCGTCTTCAGTATCCGTTTTTACTTTATTTTGACTATCAAGCTGCAGCTTTATTGACATAACTGTTGACCGCCCCAAGTTAAATTTTCCTGAAGCATTTAGAAAGAGTGATGTAACATCTTCCCTGAATTCTCCTGCTTTTGTAGGATCAGAAGGATTTGCATCCTTAACACTTATAACAGTCTGACCTAAAGAGCTCCTGAAATTCATCCCCAAAAGTTTTTTGTGACTATATTCTGAACTAAACTGCCTGTACAAAACCTCTTCAGACGCTAAGCTTCTATTTTGATGACGGTCAAATTTTATGAACCCACTCAATGAAATATCAGAATTTTCTGTAATTCCAAATGAATACGAAGCTGAGAGCAGCAAATCATTTTTTGTTGCACTTGTTGCCGTACTTCCCTCATAGGCCTGTAAGATATTATCGCTTTCAGTCTGTCCGATCATAATCATTCCCTTGAGTGGAGGAGGTTCAACCTCTTTCTTTTGCATTGGTTCATAAGTAACTATTAATTCTTTTTGGATTTCTCCTTTTTTCGTCTGTACAAAAATATTGAACAAGTTCTTTCCAGGTTTAAGAAAATACGGTAATTCAAATTCTCCCCAATCTGCATTTTCCTTAACCATCTGAGCGAAGCCATTTACCTTAACAACCAGTATCGGACTGAAAGTACTGACCTGAAAACTAAACACACCTTCAGCAAAAAATGATATTGCCGGTGATGTTCTAAAAATAAGTATTTCTTCCTGAAGCTCCTCATTATCTGCTGTTTGACCTTTTGTTGAATCAATACATACAAAAAAAATATAAAAACTGAGGAAACAACTTGCCCATAAACGCATAAAATTCATGCATTACCTAGCCTGCGTTTGGTTCTGGGAAAAATCTTCTTGTCCGCTCCTTTTGCGCAGGCCTGGTAAAAATCAATTCCACCCGCCTATTAGCCTTGCGTGCGTTTATTAAATCTATACCTCTTTTACGAATTCCATTATCCCCAAGATATGGTGTTTTTGGTCTGGTATCAGCGTATCCGGATATTGCAATCCTCTCAGGCTTAAAACCTACTTTTTCCATCATAAGGGTTGCTACAGTTGTGGCCCTTAGAGTACTCAATTCCCAGTTATTTCTAAATCTTGCTTTTTTATTCAGCGGCACATCATCGGTATGCCCATCGACTCTGATCGCGTCTCCCTCAAGTTCATAGCGATCCCTAATTTCACCAAGGAAAGTCTCTAACTGCTGCTCAATCCCTCTCTTGATAGTTGCACCTCCACTGGGGAACAAAAAACCTGAAGGGAGGGAAAGTATGCAGCGTGATTTGCTAGCATTCAATTCAAAGGAAGAAAAAGCCTGATTTTCTCGCAGGAAGCGGTTTATTCCACTACAATCTTTCATTTCCTGAGCACCTATAATGGTATTGACTTGCCTTGAAACGCCTCCTATCTCGGCGTTTTTTATAGAGTCATCTTCCATTTGTACTACCAGTGTCCTAGTTGCGTACATAGGAATATCATCCTGTATTATCTCAAGTTCTACAGTGCCTTTCTCAGTGTAAGGATAAATATTGATTATTCCACCTTCCCTGAATTTGAAATCCATATTTTCCTTTGCAGTTCCTGCAACACTCAGTGGTATTTCCGTTCTTACACCGCTGATTGGTGAAATCGAGGCAGTGACGTTTGAGATACCTTTGAATAAATCACGGCGTTCTATCTCAAAACTGACTGTAGGCAATGGTTCATCATCCTGAATAAAGATACTCCGGGAGACGAAATTACCACGTTCAACATCTCCACGAAGCTTACCTATCTGCACCATGATTTCTTCAGCTGATTCATAAAGGTCATCATTTATTAAGCATATTGGGAAAAATGATCTCTGTTCACCTTCGGCGATCATGGCCACTTCTGTTCCTGTTATATAATCAAATTCCTGAATTTCTTCAGGAATACTAGTTAAACCATCTTCAGTGCAAAGTTTCGGATCAACAGGACCACGCCTAGCATTTCCAGCAAAGAAGAGAGGTATTCTCAAATCTGCCTCGACTTTTTCATTTATCATAAGCTCAACTTTCATCACACCCTTAAATTCATCTACTTTCCCATCAGCCACGCTTTCAATAAGAATTGGTGTTTTGTATAGTGAGGTATTTTTTTGTCCAATCAGTTTCTCAAGTCTAGCTACAAAAGGTTCTCTAGTTTCAAAGAGCTCATCTTTCATAGAATCAAGACTACCTACTAAATCATCTGGCAGCCTACCAGTTAATGATTCCATTGTTTCTTCAGTGACAATGAAACCAGTTTTAATATCAACCTGCGGTTTGTTAAACAAAGAAAGATAGACAAAAAAACAAAACAGAAGAGTAATCAGGTCAGCAAAGGTGACAATCCACTTAACATCATTACTTTTGTCTTTCTTTTTTCCAAACATTGTTTCTTCTTAACAAAACCGATATTCAAAATTTTGTTACTATAAAATATGCTGCAGTTACAAACTGAAAACATATAAATTACTATCCATACTGCTCATCAAATTCATCTCGCTTGTGAGGCAGGAAATTATGAAGTTCCTGAAGAATTGTATAAGGCGCCTCACGTCTTGCTATTCGATTAACGCTTTCACGAACCATCTCCAGCAATATCAGATTTGATTCCTTAAGTTGTTTTCTTTTTGATGCAATAGGCAATAAAATCATGTTTGACAAAATCACACCATAGAGAGTTGTAAGCATTGCAATTGACATTGCCTGCATAACTGAACGGATACTTCCGGTTTCAGCAAGCATAAGTACCAGGCCTACAATAGTTCCAACCATGCCGAATGCTGGCGCGGCAGTCCCCATAAAATCAAAAATTTCAATTTCTTCATCTGCTCGCTGTTCATACATATTTACTTCTGCGTGGAGTATCTGCTCAAGTGACTCTTGCTCAACCTGTTCGCGGACTATAAGTCCCTCAATCCAGCGTCGCATAAATGGATTCTGCAGACTACTGATATCATCATTGGTAATCCGCTTACCACTGAACCTTTTTTCCGCGATTAACTTGGACTGATCATAAATTTCCTGAGTTGCTTCTTCAGCCATATCTGCAGCAAACACCTTAGGTATGCTTTTAAAACATCTTATTGTCTTTGTGAACGGGAAAGCAACGAAAGTGGCTGAGAGAGTTCCACCAAAAACTATTAAAAAAGATTTGATATCAAAAAACCGTAAAATTTGAACAATATACTTGTTGATACTTTCCGCAGCACCTGTGCTCTCCAGAAAGAGCGCAACATTTGAAAATTCTGCTGGAAACAGTATCCCAACAAGAATGAAAAAGGCTCCTGATATAAAGCCTATTAATGTACCTAATCTATCTGCGCTTGATTGTTTCATGTCTCTAATTCTTGTTTTTCCCAGATTTTGCCAAGTTCAACGTGAACATGGCGCATAAACACATTTCTATGAAGATCCCTAAGTTGTTCGATTCTAGTTTTGGCCTCCTCGTCTTCATTTCGATCTTTTTCAAAGCCTTCCAATTGTTCATTATAATATTTCTTAGTATCTTCTGGATATTCCTTCATTATTTTGTCAATTACTGACGTATGAGAATCAAGGAGTATATAAGGGACAGAAACTTTAGCTCCCGTAACCAATCTTGATCGCTCAAACCTTTCCATCACCCTACTAACAAGTGCTTCATCTATGAATTCACTATTTTCTAAATCTTCAAAAGAAAGGCTCCTCTCTCTTATCAGTTCAACTGCATCTTTTGCAATGGCTGCAAGTTCCGGATTTTTCTTTTTAAGTTCATCTGCACTGCCAAGGATATCTTTCCACTGATCAGAACTAATCTGACCGGAAAGCTCTCCAACTCTACCAAGACCATCAAACGGCATGGGTAATTTCTTTGCCAACTCTGCAAGTTCATCTGCCAATTCTTGTAATTCATTTGGAGTTACTTTTATATCCTTCATAGTTAAGACAATCCCTAGGGCATCTTCCTCTGGCATTGCCTTTAGGATATCAGCCATATCGCCGGGGTCCATCTGACTGAAAACAATAGCCTGACTATGGGGTTTAACTTCTTTAAGTAAATCAATACGTACTCGTTTTGGCATCCTATTGATAAATCCAAAGTAATCAATCTTTTCCTCGTCTTCATCTCCCTCTGCATCTTCTTCAGGAAGTGCAAGCTCTTCCTCCTCCTCTTCTTCTTCAGGTGCCATGGCCTCAATCGCAGTAGCCACTTTCCCTAATGTATCTTGAAGTGGATGTTCTTCTTCCTCTTTTTCACGCGTACTGCGTGAAACAAAGAAAAACAAAACCAAAGTAAGAAGAAGTAGAATCGCCAGTGTCCCCAAAATAGCCCATTGAGCAGGTGTGATTGCATCCGTACCTTCAGGTTCATATTCTGGAATTAATTCTTCAACTCCTAGCATTTCATAACCTGATGGGAAAGCTGCACTGATGTCTACAGCACGCTTTAATTTCTCCTGGGCCAAAGTAGGTTCGTCCTTATTTAAATCAGAACGAGCCTCAACCAGCAGATTAACGTATTCAACAAGTTTTGAAGAAAAATCAGGACGATCAATTTTTAACTTTTCCAGAACAACCGATTGCTCGAAGCGGTCTTGAGATTTTAATTCTGAAACTTCTGAACGAACACGCTGTTCAATCTGGTCCAAATTTATGGAATTGTTTACAGTCAAAATAATTGTTCTGTAATTTAATATTGTTTGTACATCTTTATCTTCAGTGGCTATTTTTACTCCAGGCACAAGATCACTTTCTTTTTTTACAGGCTCATTATCCAAAAATGAATGAAGGACAACCGACACGTCTATATATTCTTCCCGCAGAGCTTTGCGCAGTATTTTGTGAATACGTTCACGCAGTTCTGGTTCAGGTCTGCTACGGCTAAGGTATTCAGCATCCAATGCATCTAAATTTAAGATCATCAGCAAAATTAAAATGCTAATGTACCTAAAAAAATAATTTTTTTTGAACATGAAATTTTTCATAAAAAAATCATGAATACTGCATAAAATAAAAAAAAGAAGAAAATGATAATAAAATTGAAAAAATATTAACCTTTATATGTATCTTTTTATGAAGAAAAAGTCAAGAAAATATAGACCTTAAAAAATTGGTTTTTGTAACATCATAAAACTACAAAAAAAAAAGCTATACTACCAGATTTTGCAATGAATTTCCATAACTTAACTCAAGGATTTTCTGTCGTTAAATTTGACATAAAAAGTAATTTTTTACTTACTACTTTATTTAATGAAAAGAAACAAGAATCAAAACAGTTTTTGAAGGTCATTCTTTTTTGCTTTTCATGGTATTGAATTAGATAGAGAATTTTAACCTTTTAACTAAGTATATTTTTTTTAGTAAACGTAATTGATATTCATTGCAATAGTATAATACTTGAGTTAGTCTAATCCTAAAAATCGCTTGCAAAAGAGTTTTAATTACTTTAATTG
>MDTB01212377.1_pt1 | contig 11839 bp, 11 predicted proteins | sample 811161 | NCBI WGS metagenome assembly MDTB01 (sample SAMN05326650, study PRJNA326480) | marine metagenome | isolation source: seawater | place: Mediterranean Sea | collected 2009
TACCATGAGGTTCATTTAAATGTGTATTAAGAGATACTTTTGATGAATTGTAAAAATGCGCTAAAATTTTTTTACTTAATGGAAATGGCAAGTTATAATTTATAGTTACCAGCTCAAATTTATCTCTTTCTATTTCTGTAAAGAAATTATTATATAAACCTCTAATTTCTTCTAATTTTTTAGGCTCAACCGAAATAAGCAAAATTCCATTAAGATCATTCTTAATTTTAAACGCTGATTTTATTACATTAAAGAAACCTTTTATATTCTTTCTAGGTTCATATCTTGAAACATGAAAAAAATCCCATTTTTTGTCTTTATGTAATTTAAAATGAAAAGGTGACATTCTATTAGAACCAGTATCTATAATTGGAATATTTAAATTTTTATTGTTTGACTTAAAGGCAAACGAACTTTTGTTGGATATTATGGCATCAAAAACATTTGTAGCTTCGAAATTTTTATCTTCCCAATTTGGATGATAGCAAATGATCCAATTATCTTTCAATTCTTTAATTAACTGTTTTGTATGATTTATTTTATAAATCTGATAAAGATATTCTATGCTTGTAAATGAAATTACACCTTTACTATTTTCAGTTGGTAGTTTTAATATACAGGCCAAATTGTTTTTTTATTAAAATATAAATTTATATACTTTAACCTAATTAATTTAAATCTAACAGAATTAATGTATAAAAATTTTAACAATTTTATCAAATAAATATTTTAAACAAAGTTCATTACTCCAACCGCTCTTTTATAACCTTTAGTTTGGGGAAATCCTCGATGACTTCCTCCTTGATCTGAGATAACTAACGTCCCTTTTTTTGCTAAAGCTGGCACAATATTATCACGCAAAACTATTGGTGTTTCTGTTTCATTTGGAAGAGCAGAGCAAATCTTTTTGTTTATTTTTGCCAGAGGTGAATTTAAGTGGCTTTCTTTTACATATGTATAGGGACCACATTTAAGATCCAAACAATCTTCTAGATACACAAATCCTTTTAACTGTTTTGTATATGAGTCAACATGAAATCCTCTTGTTTCTGTAACTCCATCATTCAAATACAGATTTAGATTTTTTGCTTTAAGATAATTATTATTTTTTTTCATTATCTCAGTAAGTATTTCATTTTCAAAATATGGTCTTAACAGATCTCCAATAGAGTTATGCCATTTGTCAACATTAAAAATATCTATCATACCCATATCTTGATCATCTCGTATAGTTGCTACTGCCTTTTTGTAGTTGGAAAGTGTAATATAATCCTTAATTTTATTGTTTCCTCTCTGAAATAGAACATTTTCTTTATCTTCAAAAAACTGTTCACTTGATAAAAAAGTTTTAATACTTTCTGTAATTTTTTTCAAATCATCTGATAGACCTTCTATTGAATTCATGGGTATAAAATCAGGTATAATAACAATACCTTTGCTTGAAAGCATTTCTCTAATTTTTTTAATGCCTTGATTAAGCCTACATGTTACATCTTGAATTCTATAATTAATTTCATCTTCATTTAGGTTTTTTAAATAAAACAACAATTCATTATTAATAAAATTAATATCTCTCATTGATAATATATTTTTCTGGTCCCCTTTTTTTATAACAATATCAATACCCAAAAATGAAAATTTCACTTTACACCCATCTGATTTTTTAATTATTTCCTACTAAACATTGAAAATACAATTATATAGAAGTATAACATTTTTTATTAATTGATAATATCTAATAAAAATCTTTAAAAATTTGCCAAAAATTTAATTTGTATTTATGCTAACCGTCAAAAAATTATTATTTCTACTCTCTTCTAATGAACGTAAACAAGCAGCATTACTGTTGATAATGACCATAATTATGGCTTTGTTGGAAATGGTCGGTGTAGCTTCTATATTGCCATTTATAGCAGTTCTTTCAAATCCAGATATTATTAATACAAATTTAATTTTAAATACAACTTACAAGACCTCAGTATCTTTTGGGTTAGTAGAAGGTTATCGACAGTTTTCTTTTTTTCTGGGGATATTGATGTTTTTATTATTAGTTTTCTCACTTTCTTTTGCTGCCCTCACATCTTATTTACAAATTCGATTTGTTTTGATGCGTGAGCACACTATCGGTAAGCGATTATTTCACGGATATTTGAATCAGCCTTATAGTTATTTTTTAGATCGTCATAGCGCTGAACTTGGTAAAAGTATTTTGGCAGAAGTAAGTCAAATAATTGTATTAGGTTTTTTTCCGTTAATGAACATGATTGCTAGAGGCATGGTTGCATTTGCATTAGTAACCTTATTAGTTTTAGTTGATCCAAAACTTGCTTTAATAGTTAGTCTTTCACTCGGGATAATTTATGGAACAATTTTTTATTTTTTACGCAGCTATCTAAAAAAAATTGGAGAAAAACGTCTAAACAGTAATCTGTTACGTTTTAGGATTATTGGTGATGCTTTTGGTGCTTCAAAGGAGATTAAAATGGCTGGCTTAGAGGAAACTTATGTTAAAAGATTTTCTGTGCCCGCCAAATCTTATGGTTTAAGTCAAGCTTCTTCGCAAGTTATATCTCTATTGCCTCGTTTTTTTTTAGAAACTATTGCTTTTGGTGGTATTTTACTAATATTGTTATACATAATAAAACAAACAGGTAGTTTTGCTAATTCTTTGCCAATCATAAGTTTATATGTTTTTGCTGGCTATCGGTTAATACCAGCCTTTCAAGTAATCTATAGCTCATCCACTAATCTTACTTTTGTAGCTCCTACACTTGATAAAATATATGACGACCTTAAAAATTTTAAATCTATTGAAAAAGATCAAGAAGAAAAAGTAATAAAAATAAAAAAATTAATTTCTTTAAATAATGTTCAATATAATTATCCTAACACTTCTCGAACAACATTAAAAAATATTAATTTAAGTATCCCTGTCAACACTACAGTTGGGTTAGTTGGAGCTACTGGTTGTGGCAAAACGACAACTGTTGATATTATATTAGGATTACTTGAGGCTCAAAAAGGAACTTTAGAAGTTGATGGAAAAGTTATTACAAAACAAAACGCAAGATCATGGCAACGATCATTAGGTTATGTACCCCAACAAATTTATCTTTCTGATGACACAATCACAGCTAATATTGCTTTTGGAGTGGAACCTAAAGATATTAATCAAGAGGCAGTTGAAAAAGCTTCTAAAGTTGCAAATTTGCACGATTTTATTTCAGAAGAATTACCAAAAAAATACCAAACTGAAATAGGTGAAAAAGGAGTTAGATTATCTGGAGGTCAACGTCAACGTATAGGTATTGCAAGAGCTTTATATCATAGTCCAAAAGTTCTTATTCTAGATGAGGCAACTAGCGCCTTAGATAATCAAACTGAAAAAGCAGTAATGGATGCAGTAAATAACCTCAGCAAAAGCATTACAATTATAATAATTGCTCATCGTTTAAGCACATTAAAAAAATGTGATAAAATCTTTTTGTTAGAAAAAGGTGAAATAAAAGATCAAGGAACATTTGAAGAATTAATTAAAACTAATGAAAACTTTAACAAAAATGCTAGTAATCAATAAATAAAATGACATTAAAAAATTCGTCTATATTAATTACAGGTGGTACAGGTTCTTTCGGCCATAGTTTTGTTCCACTTACACTTAAAAAATATAACCCTAAACGTCTTGTTATTTTTTCACGTGATGAAATGAAACAATGGGAGATGCAAAAACTATTTAAAGATGACCCTAGAGTAAGATTTTTTATAGGAGATGTTAGAGACAAGAGTCGACTTCATAGAGCATTACATGGTGTAGATTTTGTTGTACACGCAGCTGCAACTAAAATTGTTCCTACTGCAGAATATAATCCGTTCGAATGTATAAAAACAAATGTCAATGGTGCTATGAATGTTATAGACGCTAGTATTGACCAAAATGTAAAAAAAGTTGTTGCTCTTTCAACTGATAAAGCTAGCAGCCCTATTAATCTTTATGGTGCAACTAAGTTAGCATCAGATAAATTGTTCGTTGCAAGCAACTCATCTTATGCTAGTGATGATCAAACACGCTTTTCTGTTGTGAGATATGGTAATGTTATGGGTTCGCGAGGTTCTGTAATACCATTTTTTTTGTCAATAAAAGATGATCAAGAAATACCCATTACTGATGAAAGAATGACTCGTTTCATGATTTCACTTGATCAAGGTGTTAAATTTGTGTGGCAAGCTTTTGAGAACATGATTGGAGGTGAGATTTATGTAAAAAAGATTCCATCAATGAAAATAATTGATATTGCAAATGTAATTGCTCCTAAAGCTAAGTTAAAGATTATAGGAATACGTCCTGGAGAAAAATTACATGAACAAATGATTAGCAGTGATGACAGTTATTCAACATATGAATATTCTGATTATTATAAAATTTTACCACAGATTTATGAGTGGGGAAATGATAATTTCCGTATTGAGGGTGGAAAAAAAGTTTCTGAAAATTTTAATTATAGCAGTGATAATAATCAAGATTGGATGACAAAAATTGATTTTCAAAAGTGGATTGAGGCAAATCAAAAGTTTATTAATAAAATTTAAATTATGATACCTTATGGTAGACAAGAAATAACAGAAGCAGACATCGCTGAAGTTGAAAAAATTTTACGTTCAGATTTTTTAACACAAGGCCCAACTGTTCCAAAGTTTGAAAAATCAGTGGCTAATTATTGCAGAGTCTCTCATGCAGTTGCAGTAAATAGTGCAACAAGCGCACTACATCTTGCTTGTCTTGCAATAGGTCTAGGACCAGGAGACTGGTTATGGACTTCACCGAATACATTTGTGGCTTCTGCAAATTGTGGTCTTTATTGTGGCGCAAATGTAGATTTTGTTGATATTGATCCAAAAACTTACAACATGAGTATAGTTTCTTTGTCGGAAAAATTAATGCAAGCAGAAAAATCTGGTAAATTACCAAAAGTAGTAATACCAGTACATTTTGCAGGCCAGCCTTGCGATATGCCTAAAATTCACGCCTTATCAAAACAATATGGTTTTAGGATTATTGAGGATGCATCGCATGCAATTGGTTCATCCTTTAAAAAAAATAAAGTTGGCTCATGCACTTATAGTGACATCACAGTCTTTAGTTTTCATCCAGTTAAAATTATAACAACTGCTGAAGGAGGCATGGCATTAACAAATAACAAAGATATTTATGAAAAACTTCTTAGATTACGAACTCATGGTATTACAAATGATAAAATCAAAATGAAAAAACGACCAAATAATGAAATTTGGAATTATCAGCAAATTGACCTAGGTTTTAATTATAGGATGAATGATATTCAAGCAGCCCTAGGTCTTAGTCAAATGAAGCGTTTAGACAAATTTGTAAAGTATCGCCACAAAATAGCAAAATATTATGATACTAAACTTAAAGATTTACCAATAACATTACCCTGGCAGGCTCCAACAGCGTATTCTAGTTTTCATCTCTATCCAATTCTAGTTAATGTTAATTCAAACAAAAAAAATCAAAAAAAAATTTATAATGAAATGAAAAAAAATAAAATTGCTGTAAACTTGCATTACATACCAGTCCATCGACATCCATATTATGAAAATTTAGGTTTTAAAAAAAATGATTTTCCTGAAGCAGAAAGCTTTTATCGAAAAGTTATTAGCATTCCCATGTTTGCTATTCTAAATGATATTGATCAAGAGCATGTAGTGGAGACATTAAAAAAAGTGATGGCAGAATGAACCTATGTGTGATACCTGCAAGAGGAGGCAGCAAACGAATTTATAAAAAAAATATAAAAAAATTTTGTGGAAAACCAATTATTGCTTGGTCAATCAATAAAGCTATTGCAAGTAACTGCTTTGACAAAATTATTGTCAGTACAGATGATTCAAAAATTGCTAAATTGGCAAAAAGTTATGGAGCCGATGTCCCATTTTTGCGTTCAAAAAAACTTTCAGGTAATCATATTAGAACAGTTCCTGTAATTTCACATGCTATAAAATGGCAAACTAAAAACTATCAAAAACCAATTTATGTATGTTGTATTTATGCCACAGCTCCTTTTATCAGATTAAAGGATTTAAAAAATGGATTAAAAATATTAAAAAATTTTGATCATGATTACACTTTTTCAGCAACAAATTATAATTATCCAATTCAAAGATCGTTTAGAATAAAAAAAAATAAAAAAATAGAGATGTTTTATCCAAGAAATTATAATTCTAGATCTCAAGATTTGGAGGAAGCCTTTCATGACGCTGGTCAATTTTATTGGGGTTTAGCAGACTCATGGTTAAATAACAAACCTATTATTAGTAAAAACTCTGCACCCATATTGATACCTCGCGATCTAACTCATGATATAGATACTATAGAAGATTGGAAAATTGCAGAGAAAATGTTTCAAATAATTAATAAAAAAAAATTATAAAATGTTTTTAAGGATTACGGGTTTTAGTGGCTCTTCTTTTAAAATGTTGAATGGAGATTTCTTGTTTAAAATTTTGTTGTAGTATTTTGGTGCCAATCCATGTCCTGGCCTAATAATTCTAATATTATTTTTAGTGAATTTTTCGCCTTTTTTTATGTTTTTTGTCGTAAATATCGATCTTCTAAAAATTTTTGACTTATTCTCACTTTTGTTTCTAAAAAATTTTTTCTTGCCTAAAAGCTGAAAAGCAACATCAATATCATCTCTTAATTTTCTAATTTCTTTTCCTTTTAATGAAAAATCTATATCAAAACCTTTTTTTTGATTATCTAATGCTATATGCTTTTCTATCACTTCAGCTCCACTTGCTATGGCTGAAATTGCAACCCTATTATCTGTTGAATGATCTGATATACCTACTTTACATTTAAATTTTTCCCTTAAGATTTTAATGTTATGCAAATTAAAGTCATTTATTGATGATGGATAATTACTTACACAATATAAAAGAGTAATATTTTTAGCCCCATTTCTTCTTGCAGTTTTAATAGTAGTTTCAATTTCATTTAAATTTGCCATACCTGTTGAAATTATTATAGGTTTTTTTGTGAGAGAAACTTTCTTTACTAAATTTAAATCAGTCATTTCAAAAGATGCAATTTTATAAATAGGACAATTTAATTTTTCCAAAAAATCTACAGCAGTTTCATCAAATGGCGTACTAAATATTTTAATACCAAGAGATTTTGCATATTTAAAAAGTTCGTTATGCCATTTAAGAGGCGTATGTGCATCATTATATAAATCCCAAAGTGAATAACCCTTCCACAAACCTTCCTTTATCTTAAAAAATTTTTTATTTGATTTAATTGTCATTGTATCTGCAGTAAAAGTTTGTAGCTTTACTGCATCAGCTCCATTATCATAAGCACATTTAATTAATTTTTTTGCTAAATTAAAATTTCCACAATGATTTGCTGAAATTTCTGCAATGAAAAAAACTTTATTTTTCATTTAATTTTATTAAGTTTATAAATTTTCTGAGCTAAACTAGATATTCTTTTATCATCTTTACAAATCTCTTTTAGAATTTTTGATGTAGCATCAAAGTCAAGTTTTAGAGATAATCTTAATAAATCCATCCAATTTTTGTTATTTTTAGTTCTGATATTTTGTATTTGATTAATAAGTCTTAATCCACGTTTAATTTTTTTAAGATTATTTTTCATATATTAAATTTTATATTTCAAAATTATTTACCATATGTAGCTTATTTATTAATATAAAAAATACATTTTTTATTAAAACCAATTCTATTATAAATCATACCATTTGAAGTAAATATATTGTCACCTATATTGAACTTGTTTTTATTTAATTTTTTCCAATTATTTTTTTTGTAAAAATCTACTAATTCATCTTCACAAGTTAAAAAAGATGAAAGGCCCGAGTATTTAATTATTTCATTATTGAAATTCATCAATAAACTTGACAACTTCCAACTTCTAAATTTTTTATCTAAAATTAAAGTATCTAACAATAGATATTGGATTTTATTATTTAAATTTTCATATTTATATGTTCTTTTCCTTAAAAGTGTGTACCCAATAAGCTTTGAATTTATATAAAATAAATTGTGTAAATCATTTTTTTTAATATTATTTTTAAACCATTTTAATTGTAGTTTTATTCCATATCTCCATTGTTTATCCTTTAGGAAACAAATTTCCTTTATTACTTTATATGTGAGTTTTTTTGATAAAGTAGATTTTAAATTGAACATATATTTTTTAATTTAAATCATAAAATATTAAGTATTAGATTTAAATATAATTTTTGTTATTTACAATAATTGATATTGATTTATATAATTTTCTAATATTATCTTTAATAGTAAATTATAAAATTTGTTTAATTAAATCTAAGACATTTTACATATGATAAAAATTTATGACTTTTAAAACTGATCAAGAAAATTTTTGGGCTGAAGAATTTGGTAAAGAATATATTGATCGAAACAAAGGAAAAAAACTTTTAGCTAAAAATTTGGATTTTTTTGTTAAAGCTTTAAAATCAACTCAGAATGTTAAAAATTGTATTGAATTTGGAGCAAATATTGGAATGAATATTAAGGCTTTACAGTTACTCTTTCCAGAGCAGGAACATTATGCCATAGAAATCAATTCTCATGCTGTAAAAGAATTAAAAAAAATTATTTCTGAGGATAACATTTATGAAGGATCTATTATTGAATTTGATCCAAAAAAAGTTTTTGATCTTGTGATAATTAAAGGCGTGTTAATTCATATTAACCCTAACGAATTAGTTAATGTTTATGATAAGCTGTTTGCATCTTGCAAAAAATATTTATTAGTAGCTGAATATTATAACCCATCACCTGTTAGTATTCCCTACAGGGGACAAATGGATAGATTGTTCAAAAGAGACTTTGCTGGTGAAATTATGGATCGTCACCCTAACATGAAAATAATTGACTATGGATTTTCATATAAAAGAGATCCTAATTTTCCCCAAGATGATATCACATGGTTCTTAATGGAAAAAATGTAAATATTTATATTTTATTAAATTAAATTTTAAAAAATATTGTTTTTTATAATTTTGGATAATTTTGATAGTATCATATATGATTTAATATGATTTTATAAAATATCAAAATACCATAAAAGATTAAACAAATTAATCATAATTATGAATTTTTTTGAACTAATAAAAAAATCAAAATTAGCATTCTCTAAAGAGAGCGAGATTGAGCTAAATTATTTTTTATCAAAAGAAAATATAGATGAGGTTATTTATGAAGATAAAAAAATTAAGCAAAAATTCAAAGGTATTTTTCTTCAAAGTTTGTTATTTTTTTTTAGAATTTTAAAAAATTTAATATTTTTTGAAAAAAAAATTTCTACTAGACCTATTTATGCATTTGCCGGTACATATAATCAGTTTATTAGTATTAAAAGTACACTCAAAGCTTTAGAGTCTAATAATGATAAATTTTTATTATCAATTAATAAAAATGTATTTAATAAAAATTATAATTTTAAAGATGCTAAGTCAGTAAAATTTAATACCAAAGTCGCTCTTTGTGGCTTTATGCTATTTTTTTCACGTGTATTACCACTTTATTTAGAATTAAAAAAAAAGAATAAGAATTATGAAATTTCTACGAAGTTTAATCTATTTTGTGAAGCCTATGTGCTTGTACCCTTTTTTATAGATATATTAAAAAAAGCTCAATCAAAAATTATTATAATTTCTAACGATCACCACGTTATAAACAGAAGTTTACGTCTTTCAGCAGAGATAATGAAAATTAAAACGCTTTATATACAACACGCATCAGTAAATGAACTTTTCCCACCTTTAGAATTTAATTATGCTCTTTTAGATGGCAATGTTGCTCACAAATATTATATCCAATGTTATCAAGCTCAAACAAAAACTAATCCTCGTGTAGAAAAAAATATTGCAAATTGTAACATAATCTTGACAGGTCAAAAAAAATTGGTTGTTAAAAAAAATGAAGAAAAGCAAATAAAAGGTCTATATATTGGCATAGCGGTTAATCCTCTCGATGATTTTGATTATTTAAAAAAGTTATTAGATCACCTTTCTTTTATGAAAGTAAAATGCGTTGTAAGAACTCATCAAGGCCAGAGTTTATTTTTTTTAAATAAACTTAAAGCATACGTAAGAGACAAAAATTGGATTAATTTATCAGATTCTCGAGAGCACATGATTTCAGATTATTTTACACAGGTCAATTTACTTATTGCAAACAATTCCAGTATTCATCTAGAGGCTGCTCTAGCAGGTTTACCTACTTTTTATTATCAAATGCATGGAGAAGTTTTATATCCAGATGATTACGGGTATATAAGAAATGGCATTTCAAAAAAATTAGAAAATAAATTTTCTTATGAATATTTAAAAAATCTTGTAAATAGTGAAAATAATAATTTACAAAGAGTAAAGGCCATAAAGAGCTATAGTGAAACTTTTGGTACAGATTGGCAGAATGATGAAGGAAAATTGACAGCTCTTATTATTAATCGAATTTTAAATAATAAACCATTTAATGATTTATTTCATATAGAGAAATCTGAAATTTATAAGTCTATATACTATTTAAAATAGATTATAATTCTAAAATTAAACTAAATATTTAAATATAATTTATGTTGAGAATGATAAAAATAAGTGTTTAATATATAGCTATTTTATCAAGTTTTATTCATGAAATTTTTAATTACTGGAGGAGCAGGCTTTATTGGATCAGCAGTTATTAGAAATATAATCAATAATACAGATTATCAGATTTTGAATATTGACAAACTAACTTACGCTGGAAATTTAGATACTTTAAAAAGTATTAGTAATAACAAGAGATATTCATTTAAAAAAATTGATATTTGCTCATCAAAAGATGTCCGAGAAATTTTTAATAAATTTCAACCTGATAATGTAATACATTTGGCAGCTGAAAGCCATGTTGATAGATCAATAGACTCTCCTGAGAAATTTATTCAGACTAATATTTTTGGAACGTATAATTTGCTTGAGGAAGCAAAAAACTATTTATCAAAAATAGACAAAAATAAAAAAAAAAAATTTTAGATTTGTTCACGTTTCTACCGATGAGGTTTATGGAGATTTAAAAAAAAATGATAAATTATTTACAGAAAAAACTGCTTATGCGCCAAGCTCTCCTTACGCTGCTTCCAAAGCTAGTTCTGATCATTTAGTGCGGGCATGGCATAGAACTTATAAATTTCCATCATTAATAACTAATTGCTCAAACAATTATGGACCGTATCAGTTTCCAGAAAAGCTTATTCCAGTTATTATTCTTAATGCTTTGGAGGCCAAAAATATACCAGTCTATGGTGATGGAAAACAAATACGTGATTGGCTATATGTCGAGGATCACGCTGAGGCTCTATTGAAAACGGTACTTAATGGAAAGATTGGGGAGACATATAATATCGGAGGACACAACGAAATACAAAATATTGATGTTGTTAAAACAATTTGTAGAATTTTAGAAAAAATAGCTCCTGTAAAACCAAAAGGGATTAAAATGTACGAACAGCTAATAACACATGTAGAAGATAGATCGGGCCATGATATTAGATATGCTATTGATGCATCTAAAATTTATAATGAATTAAATTGGAAACCAAAAGAGACTTTTGAAACAGGAATTGAAAAAACTGTTATGTGGTATCTAAATAATAATGAATGGTGTAAACAAGTTAAAGATGGAAAATATCAAGGTGAAAGATTGGGTCTTTTAAAGTAATGAAGGGAATTATTTTAGCAGGTGGTCATGGGACAAGATTATATCCTATAACAAAAGCTGTATCAAAACA
>MDTB01217562.1_pt1 | contig 11839 bp, 13 predicted proteins | sample 811161 | NCBI WGS metagenome assembly MDTB01 (sample SAMN05326650, study PRJNA326480) | marine metagenome | isolation source: seawater | place: Mediterranean Sea | collected 2009
AATAAAATTAAATAATACAAATTTCAAAGGTGTTGGGCAGCCATTACGAATAATGTTAACTGGATCTAAATTTGGTCCAGGTATATATGATATAATATTGTCTCTTGGAAAAACCGAGGTAATAAAAAGACTAGGGAATATAGGATAAAATTATTTTTGAAGCCTCATCGGATGAGGAGCTAGGTGAAGTTAAACTTTTAAGTGTATTTTTAATTTCTTTTTTTTGATCAGCAATCAAATTTGGTTTTTTCAGAAAATAATAAACACTTTTAAATATTTCATCAGCGTTACACTCTGATTGTATCAGCTCTGGAATAACTTCTTTATTATTGATAATATTAATCATATTTACATATTTTATGTTTAATAAAAGTTTAGCTATAAAAAAATTTATAAAATTCATCTTATAGATAATTATTGAAGGAACGCTCATTTTACAAACTTCCAAAGAAACTGTTCCAGATTTTACTACTGCAAAAATAGATTTTTTTAAGACTACATTTTTAATTTTATCATCATTAATAATTTCTACGTTTTTAATTTTTTCTTTTAGTAATAAATTCGACAGAAGTTTTTTGGTGTTGTTGGTTGAATGAAATATGAAGTTAAATTTACTATCTTTATTTATCATTTTTTTAATAAAGTTTAATAGAATTGGTACATGATACTTAATCTCTGAAACTCTGCTGCCAGGGAAAATTGATATAATATTCTTTTTATCTAAAAATTGGTCAATTTTTATATTTTCATTGATATTTTTATCTAATAGAGGATGACCGACATAAGTGTTAGTTAATTTTTCTTTATCAAAATATTTTTTTTCAAATTTGAATAACAATAAAATATGGTCCAAAAATTTTGTCATTTTTTTTACCCTACTCTCTCTCCAAGCCCAAACTTTGGGTGCAATAAAATGAATTGTTTTAATTTTAGGATTATCTGCTTTTACCTGTTTAGACACTCTTAATGTGAAATCTGGACTATCGACACTGAAAAGGATGTCAGGGTTAAACTTTAGAATTTCATTTACCGTTTCCTTTATTTTACTTTTTATTTTAAAGAAGTTTATAATTACATCTGTAAAGGCAATATAAGTTATCTCTGCTTGATCATATATGGTTTTAATTCCTAAGTTTTGTAAATTTGTACCTCCAACACTTAAAAATTCTAGGTCTGATCTTTTTTTTTTTATCTCTGAAATTACTTCAGATGCTAGTTTGTCACCAGATGGCTCGCCTGTAAGAATAAAAATTTTTTTCATATTACTGCAAGAAATAGTTTATTATTATTAGCATATTTAATTGCCTCTTCTTTATTTAAGATAATATTCTGATTTGATTTAACTACAATTCCTTTAATGCCAACTTTATTACAATCTTTAAATGTTTCTATACCAATTGTAGGTAGATCTACTCTTAAATCTTGTTTTAATTTTGGAAGTTTTATTAAAATTCCATCCTTGTTCTTTGATTTAGATAAAGATCTAATCATTTCTCTTGTGCCCTTTCTGGTTTCTTGAGCAATTACTTTTTTATGTCTTATAATAACACCTTGAGTATGATTGTATGAATTAATCTTTTTTAAAGTTTGAATCCCCTTAAATATCTCCCTGTTCTGTTCCATGGAAGGTTTAATTTTTGTATAAACGCCTTTCTTTAATGTTAATTCAGGATTGAAAAAATTTAATTTAATTACTTTAATATTATTTTCTAATAAAATCTCAATTAATACTTTTAGTATTGCAGCATCTCCTAATTTTGCAGCTTTAACCACTCTTGGTATATAAAATAAACCTTTTAGATCTAACTTTAACTTTGAAATTTTGGGTTTTATTATGCTGCCTGCAAAGATTACTTTGTTACATTTTTTTGATTTGAGAATTTTTAAAATCTGACCAAATTTACCTATATTGATAAAAAAACTATTTTTGTTTTTTTTAAATCTATTTTTTTTTGTAAGATCTATAATTAAATAATTTATTTTTTTTTTTTCTATATTTTTTAATATTTCACTCGGTAGATCTTTTTCACCTAAAAAAAGCCCTATCATTATATATTTGGTGGGAGAGAAATTGGCCTTTTTTTATCTGAATTTATAAATTCAAGTATCTTTTTAACAAATTCGTTAGTTTTAAGATCCTGGTTAAGATTTTCTATATTTTCCCTAAAATTTGAATTTTTAAAAATGCTTTCATAAGTTAATTGTATTTTTTTAATATTCTCATTTGAAACTTTAGATCTTCTCAATCCAATAAGATTTATTCCCATTAAATTATTTCTATTTCCTAATGATAAACCAAATGGAATTACATCACTTAAAACACCTGTCATTCCACCTATCATTGCAGACTCACCAATTCTGGAGAACTGATGGATTGCACAGCTTCCTCCTATGATTGCATTATTTTCAATAGTAACATGACCACCGACTTGAACATTGTTGGCCAAAACGACATTATTTGATATCATACAATCATGTGCAATATGGCAATAAACCATAAATAAATTATTATCCCCAATACTTGTAATTCCACCACCTTGCTCTGTTCCAGGATTTATATTTACATACTCTCTAAACTTGTTGTTGTTACCTATAAGTAACGAATTTTTTTCACCTTTGTATTTTAAATCTTGAGGAGGAGTCCCAATTGAGGCAAATGGAAATATATGATTATTATCGCCAATTTTTGTATTTCCAACTATATTAACATGTGCATGTATTACTGAATTATTACCTATTTCAACACCTGGACCTACGATAGAGTATGGGCCTATTTCGACATTTTCTGAAATTTTTGCTTTTTGGTCTACTATAGCTGTTTTATGTATCACAAATTATAAATAACAAATTTAAAAATTATTACTTATCAACTATTACTACTAATTATTACTTTCTATCAACAATTGTTGCAGCCCACTGCGCATCTGCCATTTTCTTATCGCCAACGAAGGCTGTACCTTTATACTTCCATACTCTTCCGTGTGATCTAATTGCCTCTATATTTAATTCTAAAACACAATCGGGAATAACTGGATTTCGAAATCTTGCTTTTTCAATTGTCATTAAAAAGACTAATTTATTATCATAAGTAGACTTGTCTAATCCATTAGCTGTTAATGCTGCTGCTGCTTGCCCAAAGGCCTCTACAATTAAAACACCTGGCATTACTGGTTCTCCTGGGAAGTGGCCATTAACAAAAAAACTATCTTTTTTTACATTTACAATTGCAGTTGCTGAAAAGAGTTTTTTTATATTCTTCAATTCATCTATTAACAGCATTGGCTCTCTATGAGGGAGCAGATCTTGTATTTGCTTTTTGTTTAAATTAGTCATTTGATATATTCTCTTTTAAGAAATTCCTAATATTTTTGGCAGGATATCCCATAACTTTTGTATTTGAAGGAATATTTTTGATTACTCCACTGCCGCCACCTATTTGTACGTTATCACCGATAGATAAATGACCAGAAATTCCAGCTTGTCCTCCGATCATTACATTATTTCCAATTGTTGAACTGCCTGCAAACCCAACTTGACCAGTTATTATGCAGTTTTTTCCAATTTTAACGTTATGTGCTATGTGAACTTGACTATCTAAAAATGTCCCATCTCCTATTATAGTATTTGAAAGTGAGCCTCTATCTATTGTATTATTGCATCCAATTTCAACATTATCTCCAATTATAACAGCGCCAATGTGTGGATATTTAATATTTATTTTTGAAGGGTGAAAACCAAAACCTTTTTTTCCTATGATAGCTCCATCAAGTATATTTGTGTTTTTTCCAATTATACTATTTTTAATAACAACATTGTTACCAATATTAGAATTATCGCCCAAAATAACATTACTTTCAATTATTGTGTTATGACCGATAGTGCAGTTTTTACCAATTTTAACATTTCTTCCAATAAGAATGTTTTTTCCAAATTTTAATTTATAATATTTTTCCTTTTTTAAGGAACTCACATTTGTATCAAAAGAGTCATTTAATGCATCTGGATAAAATAATGAAGTTATTTTAGCAACTGATAGGAGGACATTTTTAACTTCAATAATATAGATATTCTTTGGAACAATATTTTTTATTTTTGAATTGGTTAAGACAAATTTTGATTTTGTTTTTTTTATAGCTTCGAAATATTTTTTTGAATGAAAGAAAGATATATCATTATTAGATGCATTATCTAAATCTCTAATATCATTAATTATTGAATTTTTATTAATATTTTTTTTTCCTAGAGTTTTTAGGACATCATTAATTTTAATGTTTGTTTTTTTTTTAAAGAAAATATTTTTCATATTAGAAATTTAACGACTCTCCATTTTCATTTAATAATTTGATAATTTTCATGGTTATATCTAAATTTTTTTTACCAACAATAATATTTTTTTTTGAAACCACTAATGATATTGAATTAGTTTCAACATAATTGGTTATAATAGGGTTGATAATACTTAAAATTTTTTTTGTATTTTCTAATTTAATTTTATTTAATTTTTCCTGGGAGTTTTTCTTATTAAATCTAAAATTTTGGATATCTTTAGACAAATTTGATATTTTTTCCTCAAACTCACTTTTCTCTATAATATTTTTTTTGGCAAGTAATTCTTCTTCTTTTTTTTTTAGATCACTTTCAATTTGATTAAATTTTGACAAAAATTCATTATTAACCTTAAACAAGTGTGAATTAAGTGACTTTCCTATTTTGGAATTATTTAATATATAATTCATATCAATATAAACAATTTGAGAAAAAGAATTAGAATTAAATAAAATTAAAAATAAAAAAATAAAAATTAATTTCATCTTAAAAGGAAGTACCAATTCTAAATCTAAAAGCCTCAGTTTTGTCTGAAGGTTCGCTGCTTAAAGGTATTGCATAAGAAAATGATAAAGGTCCAAGCACTGTAAACCAGTTAACGGCCAAACCAGTTGATGATCTAATTTTACCAGATTCCAATGAACTATCATAATCAACTTCTTTTAAAGTTGCAGCATCTAAAAATAAACTTAGGTCTATATCATCATTACCTTGAAAAAAGTTTGGTAAAGTTGTGTTAAGATTCACTGCAGAACCAAAATTTCCACCAACATATTCATTTCCATCTTTGGGCCCAAATCTTCCAGCCTCAAAACCTCTTAATTTGCTACTTGGAATGTAAATTCTTTTAGAAACCCTTACATCATCATCTATAGAATTAACAGTTTTTAGGAAAAATTTTCCTGATAAAATTAAATTATCAGTTACAGATATATACTTTGAATAATTAAGAGTGTTCTCAATCGAAAAGTCATCTGAATAAATGGGCAAAACCTGTTGAAAACCTATTTTGTATCCATCAGTAGGTTGAAAGTTCTGGTCCAATTTATTTAATAGTAAATTATATTTAATTAGATTTTCAAGATAGTCACCTTCCTGTTTCTTTTTGTGGTTAGAGGCAATAGAAGATGTTTCTAATTTTTCATAATAAGTAGACAAATCCAAATTGACAAATAGGTCATCATATTGTTCAAATCCAGTTCCAATAGAGAAACCTGTACGTGAGGTTTTAAATCCACTAGTACTAAGAGAGTCAGTATTTGTACTTTCTAATGTTGTATTTAATGATCGATCAGAATTTTTAAAATTAGGGTTAACAACAGAAAATTTTCCTCTAATCTGCTCTTCAGAAAGAGTAAAATTTGTTAATAATTTTATACCTTTACCAAGATAATTTTTTTCTTTTATGCCTGCAGAAAGTGTTGCACCTGAAGTACCTGTACCAGCACCAGCAAATATTTCACCGCTTGGGCTTTCAACAACAATTATATCAATTATTTTTTTTTGTGGATCGTTTGGAGATTGTCGCTCGGAAGTATTAACTGAGCTAAAAAATCCTCTTGATCTTATACTAGAGACAGATTTGTCTAATAAAAATTGATTATATGCGTCACCTTCATCAACAATTAATGAATTTCGAATTACTTTTTCCTCGGTTATAAAGTTTCCAAAGATATTAATTTCATCAACAAATAATTTCTCTAAATCTTTGAAACTAAAATCAACATCTATAAAATTTGAGTCATCAATATTTAATTCATAATCAACGTTAATGAACACAAATTCTTTTTGTAGGGCAATTTTATTAATTTCATCAACTAGCTCATCTAATTTTTTTTTAGAAAATTTTTTTTCTTTTAATTTTTCTGTGTTTTTTATTAGAGAATTAAAATTTTCTGGATCAAAAATTTTATCAAAATTAAAAACAAAATTTTTAAAAAAGTGCTTTTCACCAGCATCAATATTAAAATTTAGTTCAAAAAATTCATTATTAATATTTTTAGCATAAGATGACTTTATTTTAACTTTGTAATAACCTTTGTTCATATAAAAATTTTTTAATAAATTTTCATCAATTCCAATTTTTCTTTCATCAAGGTATTTATCAGAAGTAATGAACTTCCAAAATTTACCTTCCTCAGACTTAATTACGTTTCTAAGTTTTGTATCTTTGAAGATTTTATTTCCTTGAAAATTAATTGTTTTAATAATTGCCCTATCGCCAAGATTAAAATTATATACTAAATCTATAGAGTTGTTCTTATTTTCTATAATATTGGTTTCAACTTTTACAAAATAAAACCCACTTGATCTTACTATATTTAATAAAAGGTTCTTTTGCTCTTTAACACTAGAAGTTAAAAATGGATATTTTTCACTCTTTTTTGTTATTTCTGTTAACTGCTTAAGAATAGATTTATTTTTAATTCCATTAATGGAGATAGTTTGAATAATTGGATTTTCAACAATTAAAATTTCTAATTTTCCATTACTTGACATAATTTCAATATTCTTGAAATAATTTGTATCGTAAAGTTTTTTTATAGCTAAATTTAAATCGTTAATTTCTAAATTTTTATTAATTTCTAATCCAGAAAACATTAACACTGTTTCTACAGATAATCTTTTGTTTCCTAAGACCTTAATCTCATTAAATATCTCTGCTTTAGATGATGGAATACTAATAAAAAAGAATATAGATATGGTTAAAAAGATATTAACAGTAATTTTATTAAATAAATTTCTCATTTTTAATTAAATTTTTATGTAAATATTTTTTTACCTTTAATACCATATTTTTAATTTCAATTATATTTTTAGGTTTTTTTTTATAGTATTTAGTAAAATAGGGGTTTTTTAATAAATTTATTAGCAATTTATGAAGATCTATATAATTAATTGAATTATCCAAATACCTTTTAACTAAAAAATCGTTCAAAGATACTAGAATAATTTCAAAAAAAGTATTGTTAAATTCATAGTTAATTAATTTCAGTAAAGGAAAATTCTTTATGTTTGGTTTTATAAAGTTTAAACCATTTAGATTTAAATAATCAAAATTTTTATTGTTAAATGAAAAAGTTTCATTTCTTTCATATAAAGAATTTATAATTGGTATTTGCATTGTAGTTTCGTGAGCAATAAGTTTAGTTAATCCTGTATTAAAATGTATAATAGCATGAATATAGGATTTTGGATGAATAAGAATGTCTAATTTTTTTATATTTAAGTCAAATATTTTTTTTGCTTCGATCACTTCAAATATTTTGTTCATCATAGTTGCTGAGTCAATTGTAATCTTTTTTCCCATTTTCCAGTTAGGGTGTTTCAAGGCATACTCTGGTTTTATGTTGTGAATATTACTCAGTTTTTTGTTAAGAAAAGGTCCACCAGAAGCTGTTAAATAAATTTTTTTTATATTTTTTTTATTTTCATCATTAATTAGAGACCATATTGAAAAATGTTCAGAGTCCAAAGGAATAAATTTTGTGTTATTTTTAATAAGTTCTTTTTGTATAAAATTCCATCCACATATTATCGACTCTTTATTAGCAATACCTAAATTTTTAGTATGTTTAATAATATTTAGTGTTGGTTCTAAACCTTCAATGCCTGAGATTGCACTTATTGTAAAATAGACTTTTTTTGAATTTTTTTTAAGAGCTTCTTTAAGGCTAAAATAAACTTTTATACGTTTTATTTTAAATTTATTTCTGTATTTATTAAATTTATCTTTGTCGTATATTACAACTTTCTTGACATTAAATTCTAAAGCTTGATCTAAAATCTTTTTTATATTTTTATTGGTTGTTAAAAGCTTAATATTGAATTTGTTTTTATTTTTTTTAATAACATTTAATGATGATGTTCCAATTGAACCTGTAGAACCTAATATAATTATATCTTTAATCATCTATTAAAATGTATTTATTATAATAATGCCTATTGGCATTGCAAATAACATGCCATCCATCCTATCCAATATTCCTCCGTGGCCTGGTAGAATTGATCCCGTATCTTTTATTTTTGCTTTTCTTTTGAAAAAAGAGATAAATAAATCTCCAGATTGTGAAATTGCTGAAATCAAAAATATATATAAAAATATATTAAAATTAATTATAATTTTTCCTTCCATAAAATTATAGATTATTAAACCTACAAGATATGAGGTTATGAACGATCCTATTAAACCTGAGTAAGTTTTTTTAGGGCTTATTGAAGTAAGTTTTTTTCCACCAATAATTTTGCCAAAAGCAAAACCACCAATATCGGTTGATATACAAATAATTAAAATAAACATAATTAGTAATTTGTTTATTTCAAATGATTGAATTAAAAACAAAATTATTACTAATGAAAAATAAATCATATAAACTATTGTTAAAAAAAAGTAAATAAATTGTAAGTTTTTATTCTTTTTATAAATTTGTTTATAAATTTTGTTAAATTCATCCAAAGATAAAAAATTTACAAACAAAATCAAAAAACATAATAAATAAATATTTAAAAATGTAATAAAAATAATTGATAATAAAATGGAAGAAGTAATTATTCTTTTATTCAATTCATTCATTATAATGCACCAAAATTTCTTCTAGTTTTTTTAAATTTTAATATTATTTTTTTAAAGTCATTTTTTTTAAAATCTGGCCATAGTTTTTTAACAAAAAAAATTTCTGTATATGATGATTGCCACAATAAAAAATTACTTAATCTAAATCTATTACCAGTTCTTATTAAAATTTCTGGATCAGGTATATTACTGGTATACAAATTTTTAGTAATATTTCTTTCATTAATTGATTGTGATAAATTTACAGTTTTTTTTATAGAATTTATGATTTCCTCTTTTGATCCATAATTCAGAGCTAGATTAACTTGAATTAAATTATTTTTTTTTGTGTGATTTTGTATTGTTTTAAGCTTATCTTTTAATGAATTTGGAAACTTATTTATATTACCAATAACTTTTATTTTAACATTTTTTTTATTAAGTTGGTCGAATTTTTGATCGATATACCTCTCTAATAAAAAAATAAGAAATGATATTTCTCTTTTTGGTCTTTTCCAATTTTCTGTTGAAAACGTATAAAGTGTTAAATATTTAACTTTATTTGATATGGCAGCTTCAATAGTTTTTTCAACAGTTTTAACACCTTCACTATGACCATAATTTCTAGAATTTTTTTTTTTTATTCCCCATCTGCCATTTCCATCCATAATAATGGCAACATGTTTTGGTGAATTCATATAGTCATTATTTCATTTTCTTTATTCGTCACTCTTTCATCAATTATTTTTATTTTGTCGTCTGTATAGACTTGAATAATTTTTTCATTTTTTTTTAAGTCATCTTCTGAAATTTCTTTTTCTTTTAATAATTTTTTTAAATCATCATTTGCTTCTCTTCGAATATTTCTAATTGATACTTTGCACTTTTCTCCCATTGATTTAATAATTTTCTTCATCTCAATTCTTCTCTCTTCACTCAAGTCTGGAACAGGCAATCTAATCAATTGACCGTCAATTTGAGGATTCAAACCTAATTCAGATTTTTTTATTGCTGAATCGATTAGTGAAACATTGCTCAAATCCCATACTTGAATATTTATTGTTCTAGGTTCGGGTGTTGTAATGCTAGCTAATTGATTGATGGGCATCTTTTGACCATAAACATCAACCTTAACAATATCAAGCATATTTGCATTTGCTCTCCCCGTTCTTAAAGAGCCTAGTTCTTGTTGAAACACCTCATAGGTCTTCAACATTTTATTGTTGTATTTAGTTTCTTCAAACATTATTCACCTATTTTTAATCTTATAAACTCATTTATCTCTAAATTTGAAAGCTCTAGACTTTTTAAAACGTCTTTTACCTTTAATTTAGGATCCATTACCCAATCTTGTGTCATTAAGCTATTTTCATCTTTAAACTTATTGATCTTACCAAAACTAATTTTTTTTACAATTTCATCAGGTTTTCCAGAATTCTTTAGTTCCTCTGATATTAATTCAACTTCTTTATCAACCATCTCTTGACTTATTTCATTTGGATTTAGCGCTATAGGATTAGACGCTGCTATATGCATTGATAGTTGTTTACCAAATAGATCAACTTTATCTGATTTTTCATCTGATTTTAATGAAACTATGACGACTAATTTTGAAACGTTATCTTCAATTATTGAATGTTGATATGCATAATTCATGGAATTTGAATTATTAAAGGTTTTTGATCGACCAATTGTAATTTTTTCACCTATCTTAGCTATTAAAGCAACTAAATTTTCATCTACGGTATTACCATTTTTCATAGATGCTTTTTTTAATTCCTCAATACTTGATGAATAAGTATTATTTAAGTCACTCAATTCCTTAGCAAACTCAATAAAATCATCATTTTTAGCAACAAAATCTGTTTCACAATTTACCTCAATTAAAGACATTTTTTGATGATCACCAGAAATAAGCACAACTCCTTCTGTTGCTGTTCTGGACATTTTTTTTGAAGCTTTTGCTATTCCTTTTACTCTTAATATCTCAGCGGCTTTATCTAAATTTCCATGTGACTCTTTCAAAGCAGCATTACAATCTTTAAATCCTGCTCCAGTTGATTTTCGTAATTGCTTTACTTTTTCTATGTCACTCATTATGTATCCTGTAGTAATTTATTGATTTAGTTAAGTTTATTTTCTACTTTTTCTTCTTTGGATTTTTCTGTAATTGAAATTTCTACTTTTCTTTCTTCAATCACTTTGTCTTTTTGATCCTCAGTTGAATCTTGAGGAGTCTCTTTCTTTGCATCTAGAATTGTTTCCTTTAGAAGAGAACAATATAAGTCAATAGATCTTCTTGCATCATCATTCCCTGGAATAGGAAAATCTATACCATCTGGGTTAGAATTAGTATCTAAGACAGCAACAATAGGTATTCCTAATTTAATTGACTCTTTAATGGCTAAAGATTCATAATTTGTATCAATTATAAAAACAAGATCTGGGATTTTTTTCATATTTGAAATTCCTCCTAGAGACCTTTGTAATTTATCTCTCTGACCACTCATCTTTAATAGTTCTTTTTTTGTAAATCCTCTATTTTCGGATACCAAATCAGAATTAATCTTATCAAGTTTTTTGATTGAGTTAGAAATAGTCCCCCAATTTGTAAGCATACCTCCTAACCATCTGTAATTAACAAAAAATTGGCCAGTTTCATTGGCAAGTTCTGCAATTGCCTCAGAGGCTTGTTTTTTTGTAGATATAAACAATATTTTTCCACCAGAGGCTATTGTTGAATAGACTTTTTCTAATGCTACTTTAGTAAGCTCTAATGTTTGTGTTAAATCAATTATGTGAATTGAGTCTCTTTTACCAAAAATAAATTTTTTCATTTTTGGGTTCCATCTCAATGTTTTATGGCCAAGGTGTACTCCCGCTTCTAATAATTGTTCTATTGTTAAGTTTGGTATTTTCATATTTTTTCCCGGTTGTGCCACCACAATTACTGCCTAAAAA